>ERZ1023853.18-NODE-18-length-40353-cov-11.071418_pt1 | contig 40353 bp, 61 predicted proteins | sample MGYA00380386_ERZ1023853 | MGnify/ENA primary metagenome ERZ1023853 (study PRJEB33179, sample SAMN07449009) | human gut metagenome | biome: Human-gut; feature: Human associated habitat; material: Faeces | host: Homo sapiens | place: India: Bhopal | collected...
ATATTATATATATTTTGATTAATAATCTATAAAAATGGCATATCTATCCTCACGAACCGATATGCCTGCATGGAAATAAAACCTGTTGTGTAACTAAAAAATGATTTAATAAAGGTGTAGTGGTTACTGGACTCGAACCGTCGCTAGTGTGCGCTTTACATAGCCAAGTATGATACCCATATAATGAGTTCGTACATAGTATACCCTCTTACTTCAGTAAGTGTATAATAACCACATCCGTCTCTCCGGATTGTCTTGGAGAACTAAAACCACTTTCGCACTCTTTGCAAATGAGCTGACTACCTTAGTCCTCAGCTTACATGTAATACTATCCCTCTGTGTTCTACAATCGACATCTTATAGCTTTGCAAGTACTATAAGCACGTGTTGTAGTGCGTGGGCTTGGGACCACGAATGCCACATTACTGCCTACGATTTATCACGTTAGCGTAGGCTCTCCGTCATCCTAGTTTGTATACCGCATGAGATAACGGTATCCACAACTATCTTCTCAGACAGTTATAGATTTGGTCTAGAAAAATGCTTATGAATAATGAATATCAGACTACACTATGATGCAATGTGTAGTTTCGTCTAGGTCTCATCAGTGACAATGTTATACTCTCCCTAGCTGAGTTTAAATTAAATAAAGTGTACCACTATCCTCACAGACCATGATACACACATATTGATTATTTGCTATTTACCACGCTTGGTAATCGTTCACCTATTAATGAGCATATTGTCAATTATATATGGAATCTTTATTTTCTTACATTAAAAATATACCACTATCTTCACAGACCATGGTATATGTGAAACGATCTACTGCCTTGCCACACTTGGCAAAAACCTCAATTGTGCAATTATTTAATGGAATCTCGTATAACTAAGTATAATAGATTTCCATACATATCAAGAGTTGCTATCCAACCCCTGCCAACAATGACTTGTTTAATCATGTCTCTACATGGAAATCTATGATCGATATAATTTGTTCCTTCATTCTTTTTCATATTTGATATATTTATTGATTAAACTTTATCAAATTATAAGTTGCCTGTCTTTCCAGGCTGCCAGTTGTCTCTCCAACAGTCTAACCATCCTAATGAACACTTAAATAAAAAACCTATACCGGATCGTCCGGCATGCAGCCCTTTCTGCATATTAAGTTAAACAATATGTCACTCATTTTCACAAATTTATGACTTTATTATTTTATTGGTGGTTATTTTGAATAATAACGGATTGGAGTCTTTATGGGCCTTTCACCCATTAACGTTCTTCAATGTGTACTAAATGCCTAATGCATTTCCACATAAGAGTACTCTGAGGTGAATTGTTGAGCAGTAATTGATATTTTACGGCTACACCTAATGCCAACCAATCTAATTCGAGTACGACTTCTTTCGTTATTACTATTTACGTCTTTATTTGTCTTTCCAAATGCCAATGCTTATTTATACTCTTGCATATAGAGTTATATTGTACATTTAATCAAAAATGTAATATACCAACACCTTGTTTGCAGCCCTTACATATGAAATGCAAGGTATGTTTAATGATTTAGTGAATTTATCTGCTAAGTCATTATTGTGGAATATTATTTCAATTCCATCTTCTGACATTGAACAGCTTTGAATTCCATAGTTTACCTTCCCATTTTCAATTATCGCTTTCATATTGATACTAGTTTAATTGTTCGGGTTCTCAAATATGACGTCTTCAACTGTCTTGCCAATCAAAGATCTTTTATATTCAGAGTAACTTATTGTGTTAGGATACTCTACAATATATCTAATAAATCCTGCCAATTCTTTAGAATATGGCAAGTTAATCATTACCAATAAGTCTTTTACGACTTTTTTGGTAAGCGCGTTTACTCCTCCCCATGTATTAGGAAAGTTGTTCCGCTCTTTTTCCCAGAGCGCTGGTGTGTTGTTCTCGACTAAGCGAATTACGTCCAACACATTTGTTTTATAAGTTATTTTCATATTGATTATGTTTTATATTTCTATCTGTTCTATCTGAAATCTCACCTGTGTATCTTTCCATCTCCAATCTCAGGCAAGTTTTAAGCTAATGTCTGAGCGAAGCGAGTTACATTTGTCAAAGAAGCAAGGTAGCGCCACGAGGACGCTACGATGCAAGTTGTTAGAAGGTTGCTGGACCAGTTGCTGGAGGCACGCTGCCTGGAGCTGCTGCGGCTTGTTGCTGAGGAGCAGGCTGAGCCATGTTAGGCTGAGGAGCTGGTTGCTGTGTAGCCGTATTCGGCTGAGCTGTAGCTGCTGCTAGCGGGTCAGGAGCTGGTGTAGCTTGTGGTGCAGGCTGAGGCGTAGCATTACCTGCTACTGTCGCGGCCGTGTTGTTTACAGGCTTGAAGAACTGTCTCTCAATAGAGCGAACTCTTGAGACTGGATCCCAGTTTTTGGCATAGTTTGGTGTGCCATCAACTTTTGGCGTCTCCGAGATTAGGATACAGAATACCAAGACTGAGTCCATTGTCATAGGTTGACCTGTTGTTTTGTCCAATCTTGGACTCTTGTCACTACCTAATAGATAACTCATTCCGTGCTCAAGCTTCTGACGTACAAAGATACCATTCAGGAAGCGATAACGTTCTGGTATTGCGTCTTCATTGCTTGTTTCTGCAATACCTCCGTGCTGTGTATCCAAGTATGGACGGATAGCGTTAATTAATCCGTCAACACCGAACATCACAATTGAGGTATTCTCCTCAAAGACACAGTCCTGATTTTCCAATGTAGCTGCTACATACAAATTACCTTCCTTCTGTCCTTCCTGGGCGTTAGCTCTCAGGATAGACATATTAAACAAACGATACTTAGACATAATATATTATATTTAATGGTGAATAATTCGTAAGGAGATAGCTATAAAGCTATATATTAAGGAAGAGGTATAATAACAAACAACATCAAATGTATAAATACATAGGTGTGGAGACTGTATCTCACATCAACATATCTACATCTTTCTCTCTTCCCCTGCTAATAAGTTAGAGGTGTTTTTTATGTTCCCGCAAGCAAAGAATAGGCAAGAGGGTAAGGCACAAGGCCTTACTCCCCAAGCTGATACAAACTGTCAACATTATGAGCCAAATCAAGATATTTGACCATTGCATCGCTGCCATCAGTGTCAAACAACTCATTCTGACCCATAACGTGGTCTGCTGCGTCAAGTGCAGCACGCTGTGCATTAACTAGCTCAGTCTTAGCATCGTAATCATTGTGTAACAGTTTATACTGGCTAAGTATAATGTTCTTCCCATTCTCTTGACCAGTGCAATAACCCACAACAAAACCACAAACTAAAACAACTACAGACAAGATAATCTTACGAAACGTTTTCATAATTGTAAATATTTATTGATTAAACATAAGCTAAAGAATAAAGAGAGCACGCCATTAGAATGGCAATACTCTCTCTTTGAACTGTTCATTATCTAAATACTTGTCATACATGCCAAATGACACGTCATTCACAACGTGCTCGTCAAGAGCATCTGAGAACACAAGTTCAAGATAATCAGTGCGTGACATGATACCACGTGCACGATCAATTGCATCAATTACATCAACAACTGAGTAATCGACTATATCATGTTGAATAGCGAACAACATGATAGATACTAAACAGAATTTATCCATATTGATTATTTTTATTGTTACTAATAGTAAAGAACTGTTCTTTATGTTCCCGCGATTAGGATGGCAATCTATCAGTGATGTCTTTTAAGATGCCGGGTGGAGTCAGATCCGAAACGAGAGCCGGGGGAGTCAAATTATGCTGTTTCGCGTTTATACGTATTCATTACAACTTTTAAATTGCAAAAAAATATTTTTCTTACGTTCAAATAACAAAAAAGCCGAGGTTATAAGCCCCGGCTAATAAATCGTTCTCCATGTACATTATTTCTTTAAACTAGCAAGCTTTAATCTAATTGACAATAACTTTCTATGAATATTCTTGTCATTCTTAACCAATCTCTTTGCTATAATTATGTATTTAGCGAGCTCGGCAATAGGGATTGCAAGCTTTATTCCGATAAGCGAAATAGCGGCCCATAAAGGAAGAATTGTAAAGCATACGTACAAGAATATTACAGCGAACGCTATGTTCAACATCTTTACTGTAATACTTTTGGTGTTCATAGCATTTATTACCTTATCAAATATCTCTTTCTCCTCTTCGCTCAGTTCTTTTCTGATCTCACATATATCTACTAACATATTTTAATCTCCTATTTTTAAAATCTCCACCATCTAGTTGACTCTTTCTTTAGCTCATTAAGACATGTATTGTACTTATCTTTCCAGTATTTAGCCCAGTCTTCCTGGTGCGCTAATTGCTGCTCTAATAGCTTTATTTGAGCCTCTCTAGCCTCCAATGCACTCTCATTACACTTTGCTGGATTACTATTCTGTACAAGCTTCTCGTAATCTTTTCTGTCCAGGATTACGTAATCTCTAAGCTGTCTGACTAATTGTACTAATTCCGTTTCCTTTTCCTTCGTCTCCATATATAATATCTAATATCATTTTAGTTATCTTGGGACAGTCCTAAGACATCTTTATCATCTATTCTGCTATCCCCGAATACTTCTATAAATTTGTAGAACTCTCCTTTTTCATCAAGCTGCAGTGCTAATTGTAGTATCTGTCTTGTTGGAATCGCTTCCTCTCCCTGGTTCTCCAGTTCCTTCAGTAGTATCTGGTATGCATCCCTCTGTGCTGGATCCATCTTCTCTTGTCTCTTCATCTTCTAAGTCATTTAAAGCATCTACAATCTCAGCTTTGGTAGTCTTTGTTTTAGACTGCTCAATAAGCTTTTGTATAAGTTCGTCTCTATGAGGATTACCTTTTTGCTCATACATGTGCATAAGGATTGCTGTGGCATTTGCAAACTCTCTAGAGTTTTTGTCAAGTGTATCTATAAGTTCCTCAAGTTCTTCAATTGAATAATTTCCTGGTTTGTGCAAGAAGTTACCATCTTTATCGTACAAATTGCTATATTTACTAATTTTTCCCATTATCTTTATTATCTTTAAGTATTATCCAACATGCGGTAGTAGCTACTATTGGAATTATTAAAAACATAAATATTATATCAAATGGATTCATCTTTATCTGGTTCGTAAAATCCTAATCTTCTACCGTTTCTCTCGGCCTTTTGTATTATTTCTGCCGCTCTTAAATATTCTTTATCCTTTGCTATTTCGCTCAGCATGGGCTACGTATTTTGTGCACTCTTCCTCTACAATTTCACCATCGTCGTTATGTGTTAAGTGGGTATATTTTGCTTTTGATCTGTTGAATTTAAACACTCTAAATGCTTTATCTCGCTCCTATTTATCGTCGTATCTATGTATATATTTCATCATTTGTGTAGCATTTACTGATCCTGCTACCCCTAGATTACATAGGTTTTTAATAAAGCTCATAGCTCCATCCTCGCCAAATTTATGCTTTAGCATACTATATTCCTTAAGGCTCTTCTAGAACCATTGATTATCAAGGTCATATATTGGTTCCTATTCTACAATGTATGCTATATTAACTGGTACTCCATGTATAAAGAAATATTTACACTATTCTGTACACGGTTTGTTCTAGTATTGTAGAGATAAGAAGTCGGCATAATATAGTACAGCACTCATCTCAAACTAGTTCATACCTTACTTGCTGTTTTGTTTACACACTCTGTAAAGTATCCAATTAAGTATGCGAATACCTCGTTAGTATCTTCAGAAAGCTTTATATGGCATGCTTCTAGTATGTCTACAGCTGCATGAAATGACTCATGTGCAAATGTGTTTATATCGTCACTTGTGTTCTTTAGTTTGTTTATTACTATAATTTCACAGTCTTCTCCTGCTATTTTATCATATGCCCCCCTAACGGTGTAAGCCGTATAATCTGACCATTCATCGTCCATAATTGACGACTCATCATTTCTAAAGCTAAATCTTTTATCTACTATAGATTTATCTGGGTTAATTATAACGAATAAGCTAAATCCGTATACTGTCTTATATTCGTCTATTATACACTTTTTCTTCTTATCCATACTATTCTTATTAGTCTTACAATTATTATTAAGCTTATATAGCTTCTACTATAGTTGTATAGTCTTACATACTGTAATAGCTGTACTACTAAAGTAGATCTCCTAAAGAGAATATATAAGAGAAAGGGTTCTAGCTGACTAACCCCCTACTATCCCCCTAACGTAAAAAAGCTAAAAAAGTTGCACATTTGCAAGGAAAATGCTATTTTTACAAAATTTATATCCATTTTGCAACCTTTTTGAAAATTATTTCGTTATGGCAGCGTAAAACAATAAAAGCAATTGGATATGACAAAGATTTTAAAGGTTATTAAGCCTTTCTTCGTAATGGAGAATGGTGATACATTTGAGTACAACGCTAATACAGATCAGTACGAAAGTGTATATAACGAAGAGCACAATAGCTCAAACGAAGACAATTCAACGGTTGTTTCTTCTTACAATTCTGTTTATAGAATCTCAAAGGAATATGCCAAGATGCTTCTCGATAACGGATATGTCGAGGAAGTTGACGAAAAGAAGAGATTCGTAAACATCTTTGACGAGATCGATAATAAGCTCAATGAATACAACAATGAGCTTTATACCCTCAAGACAAAGGCCGACGAGAATACTCCTCAGTGTTTGCTTGTTGAGAAAGAAACAGTATTGAGAAACATGATTAAATTACTTGAGTACCTTAAAGGATTGAAGAAGTAATATGGATGAGAAGATGATAGATCAGACCCAGTTGGCAGAGGACTTGAGCTCAAAAATAAAGTATGAGTTCAGACAGATGTTCTTAGTAAAGCCTCTTGAGCCTGTTAAAGTTAAGAAGAAGATCTCCGAACCTGTGGCTAAGGATACTAAGCCAAAGAAGGATAAGGATGGGATTGAGGCAGTTGATTATGATGAAGTAAAGACAGAGATAAAGGAAGTTGATTCAGATTTCTCTAGAGCTGTTGTACTTAAGTTGCCATATGAGTACACACACCCATATAGCGATGAAAAGATACAGCAGATGCCTATCAAGGTTGGCGATATCGTTATATATAGATCATCTAGACTTGGTACTATGTATTTCGATTTGCTTAAGGACTCTCAACTTGTACCGCTTTACGATATTGTAGCAACTGAAACAGTAGAGAAGTAATGAATATAGATAAAGTTTGTAGATAGATTGGACGTACATTGAACGATGATCCAGAGCTAGTAAAACAAATAGTTATGCATTAGTTTTAGTTCGTAGTTGATGTTATGAAAGATCAAGATGATACTAGAGACGTATTAATAAACAAACTATTTAGATTCAAGCTTAAGAATAGATTTAAAGATAATAAAAATAAACCATTAAGCCCATATGAAAAAGATAATAAACATTGATCGCAAGCCTATCGTTGTTGATACAGATACAACTGAGGTTTAGGCGATTGAAAGATCTGCAAGAGGCATCGATGATGTTTACGTTATTCCAGAAGACGCTCATGTTGAGTGGACATCAAAGTTTTTCCCTAACAAAACTATCAGTGCAGATGCAAAGAAGGATGATATTCTTATCACATTCTACGACAGAGATCTTGGCGCAGACTTTGTAATAGTTAAGTCTGAAGATTGGTTGAAGGCTCTTAATAATGCTAAAGCTGCTGATCAGAAACGAAAAGAAGAGTGGGCAGCAAAGCAAAAGGAAAACGGACCTAGGGATCTTGCTTGTAACGACTGTGGAGATAATTGTGGACCATGTTAATATTTAAGTTATGAAGAAAGCTATTAAAAAGACAGTTAAGGTAAAAAGACCTAAGTATATAATTTCTATGCTTGACGTTGCTAATGCAAACGATGTTACAGCATATTTCATTGGCAAGAAGATTTCTCTTGGTATGAGTATAACTGATTGCGATTACGATACAATCATATCAATCTTTACAGATTATTTGCTCGATGAGCTTTTGCCAGAGAATCTCTCAGCTATAGTAAATGATGGTGGAGTTTACAGAAGATGTACAGCTGTACCAGCAGAAGAGAAGGTCAAGAAGCCTTGGTACAAACGCTTATGGAATTGGATTACTCGTAAAAAGTAATCACCTTTAGAGTCTATTAGTCAAACGGTAAAGACGACCCGATACAAAGGGAATAGTTAGCAGGTTCGACTCCTGCATAGACTCCTTCATTTTTTCGATAAATTATAAGATTAAAAAACAATTTTGTATTCATTTTTTAAGATTTTAAATTTAGATTTAATTATAAGTGGCATCCCTGTGTGTACACTATAAATAAAAGGCTACCATGGTAAGCTGATGCAGGGACCCAATACTGGTTATAAGTCCAGCTAAAACTTAAAAGTAAAATAAACTCATAACTTAAGAGTCAAAGAAAACGGGCGGGATACAGAAAGAATGCGAAATCATTTAGTTGACAACGAACGCTGAGAGGTTTTCGCCATTTCTGAAATCTCTATAAACTGGGATATCCGGGTGAAAGAAAAGCTTTCTGCCCTAGCGGCCCTTTGAGCTGCAGGATCCAAATGGCGCCAATACTGGTTCCGCGTAACTCCAGTTAAAAGTTGCGCATTTATCGCGGAGTGGAGCAGTGGACAGCTCGTCTGGATACACAACCAGGAGGCCGGTGGTTCGAATCCACCCTTCGCAACATTAAGCTCCAATTGTGTGATGTTCTACATATTTGGTCACCAGGAGCGAAATTGATATCAGAAAAATATGTCGGCTACAATGGTCTGAAGTGTAGCAATGTAGTTTTAGGCAAGTAAAAAGCTCGATAGCCTAAGGTGAGCTTCTACAATATTGCCCTATGGTGTAATGGCTAGCACAGAAGTCTCTAAAACTTTTAGTCTGGGTTCGAATCCTAGTGGGGCGACAATAACAAAACAATATTTAAATACTATGGAGTTGAAATTTAAGAGACTTGAGGATAATGCTATCCTCCCTATTCGTGGCACAAAAGGTGCTGCAGGAATTGATTTGACTTGTACTAAGATTGAAACAGCTCTTAACGAGGCAAATCAGCTGATGTTGGTTTACCATACAGGATTGGCAGTTGAAATTCCTGCCGGATATGTTGGTTTACTTATACCACGCTCTAGTATTTGGAAAAAGTCATTATGGCTTACTGATAATGTCGGTGTTATCGACAGTGATTATAGAGGCGAGATTGTGGCATTCATGAAAGCTACAACAGATACAATTCCTGCTGTTTATAAGCAGGGCGAGCGCTTCTGTCAGTTAGTCATCGTTCCTATACCAGAGTATACAATCGCAGAAGTTTCTGAGCTTTCGTCAACAGAGAGAGGTGATGGCGGATTTGGTTCTACTGGCACAGGACATGAAAACGAATCTAGCGCAGCTACGGGAACTCAGTCACAGCTTAAGGAACAGGTTGAGTCCGTACCAGAGCCAGCGGCGGCACAGGAAGGTGCTGAGGTAAGCGAAGGATAGGCCTAATTTGCTTACGTAAAGGGGATTACCGAAAGGTAGTTCCCTTTTACTGTTTAAACACATTAATGCATTAATTATGATTTAGGAAAAAGATTTTTTATATAGAGTTCCAGTAAAAACAGCGCTTATAACAACTCCTGGTGGATAGATCAGAAACCCAGAAATATTGGTTGATGTTGAAGGTGGAGAATTCATGCATGGAAACATATTGGATGCAAACTCTACAAACAAACTTATTAATCAATCTGTAAAAGAAGCTGTGGACAATAAGCTTATTGAAAGTGGATATGTAACAAAGGATTTGCTTGATGCTGAAACAACAAGAGCTACAGAATAGGAGAATAATTTAAAAACTCTCATAGGCGCTGAAACAAGTGCTCGTACAAAAGGTGACGAAGACTTGAGCTCTAAGATTAAGGCGGAGCAGACTAGAGCTGAAGGTAAAGAGAAAGAAATATCAGATAAGCTTGCAATAGTTAATGGCGATTCAAATACAGAAGGATCATTTAGAAAAGCTATTGCAGATGTAGTTGCTGCTGCCCCAGAAGATCTTGATACACTTAAAGAGATCGCTGATAAACTTGCTGGTAACGACGACTTACATACAGCATTAAATCAGGCTATTACAGAAAAGGCTGACGCTTCTGCACTTCTTAATGAGGTTACAAGAGCTACTGGTGTTGAAAATAATTTAAAAACTGCTATTGATGGCAAAGCTGACGCTACCGCACTTAGCAATTATGTTCTTACAACGGCACTTAATTAGCAGGTTGATACGCTGAATGCTGCTATTAGTGCTAAGTAGGATGCTGGTAATTATATGGCTTATAACTCTATTTACCAAGACGAATATTACGAAGTGTCGAAAGGTATTATTTATTAGTATGATAATGGGTTCGACTCTGGTAATTTAAAGATAAATGGGAATATAATACTGAGTAGAAATAATGACACTACTACAATAAACGGTGGCGAAGTAAATATTGAACGGGGAAACGAAGCAGTGCAAATTTACTACGATTCGGTTAATGGAAGGATCGATGGTGTTGATTATTTTAAGTTAAATAAAAATGGTCTAAAGCTAAAAGATGGCGACGACAACCATGTGTTAACTTCTAACGCCTCTACCATAGACATAACAGAATATGCCAAGAAGACAGATATTCCACAAGTTGACACAAGTGATTTTGTAAGTAAAACTGCTACAGATGCCCAGTCTCTTAAATCTGAACTTAGCGTATCTAATAGCCTGCATATTATTGATGGTAGCAATACAGATAGTCATACAACAATTACATGTGATGGTATTTCTAACGCAGATAATAACGCTAATCACGTTTATGCTACAGATGGTTCTTTAGCTGATTTGACATAGTATGCTAAGAAGAGCGAGATTACTGCTGGAGGCAATGTTAAAGATATAGTGATTAACGGCGAAAGTATTGTAGAAAACAATGTGGCCAGTATTGCTTTTTCTACCAAAAATAATGTCGGAGTCGTACAAGTTGGCGATGGCCTTAATGTTAACCCATTTGGTACTATAAGCGTTGACACCACCGCTCTTACAGCGCTTTAGAAAAAGGTTGCTGCTAATACTGCGGCTATTAGTGGCAAATAGGACGCTGGTAGATATATTACTTATGAGAAAAGAGGCCTTAATGATGATTATTGCTATATTATTGCACCATCTCATTACATTGAATGTAGAACAGATAAATTTGATGACGGTACATATAATTACTCTCATATGGGTAGTTCGGGTATATCAGTGCACACCTCTTCTGGTAGAAGCACTTCTATTGATTTTGGCGAAATAACTATAGACGAAGGAGGCGATGCTAGCAATGAACATCATTTATCGTTAACCCATGATAATATTGTTTCGCGTAGTAATAGTTCCAGTCATTCGTTATATTTTTAGTTAGATAACAATGGAGTAACACTAGAAGGTGGCAGAGATGACAGAGTATTAACATCAAATGGGTCTACTATAGATATAACTCAATATGCTTTAAAGTCAGAACTCCCTACTGTTCCAACAAAGGTTAGTGAGCTATAGAATGATAGCGAGTTTATCGTTAAGTCAGTATATGACGAAAAGATTGCGGCACTTGAAGCTCGTATTGCGGCACTTGAAGCTAAGCATACAGAAGCTACTGCATAAAGCTGGGTCTTAATGAAAGCATGACGGGGTTCACTACCCCGCCTAGCACAACAGATTCTACCACGCCTCTTTTAAATGCGTACCAGGGTAGGACTTTTATCACCCCTAGATGGAATATACTAGGGCTCGCGTAGTAATACGCTTTTAGATTAAACGGGACTAGGATTATTCCAGTCCTAGTTCCATATTGTTTTACTATAAAACTTGTTAATTATGGATACGATCGAGAAAGTTTATTGTACAGGACACGACAATAACGACGCTTTAGTATCCGCTTTGGCTTCTAAGAATAACTGTGATCCAATGGCTATGGCAGCCATGATGAACTAGAATGATTACATGAACAACCCATTTGCTTACCTTATCTGGATGATCTTCGCTATGCGTATGTGGAACAACCAGGACGGTAACCAGGGTAATGCAATCCAGAGTCAGCTCGACGCAATGCGTTCACAGATCTCTGATAATCAGAATAGCTCATTGGTAATGGATGCCATAAGAGGCAACGCTAATGCAATTACTCAGTTAGCCTCTAGCCTGAACTGTGACTTCAACGCATTGAATAATGCTATTTGCTGCGTTAGATCCGGTATTCAGGAAGTAGCAGGTAATGTAAACTTCTCTGCAGAACGCGTTATCAACGCTATTAATCTCGGAGACGCTAACCTTACATCTGCATTGCAGAACTGCTGCTGCCAGACACAATAGAACATTATCAAGATGGGCTACGAGAATCAACTTGGGCAGAAGGACATCGTTAACCAGATGCAGACAGGTTTCAGCTACACAAACGCAGGTTTGGAGAGAGCTGCAAGTAACCTTGGTTTCCAGATGAGTTAGATGGCTTGCGATCTTAAGACGAACGCAAATGCTAATACTCAGCGAATAGTAGATGTTTTGAACAATCATTGGCAGTCAGATTTACAGTAGAGATACAATGACGCTCGCCTTGAATTGTCACAGCAGAAGTAGAATGCTACTTTGATTGCTGCGCTTAAGACAACTGCTGCAGCTTAATAAGTTTAATTTATGTGAGGGCTCCTTCGGGAGCCTTTACATATAAAGATAAGGCTTATGGCATTTAAAGATGTAAAACAAAACTATTCAGTATATATACTGAATAAACAGGATATAACTATTACCGATGGCAAGGTTATATCAGTTGGATTCCCACACTTAGATTTAAGTACAAAGCCTGCAATGGGTTAGTCACAAATGGTTGTAGATATAACCATAGAAGCTAATTCAAAGACGGCTACATATTCAATCCCAGAGAACCTGTCTGTTACATATGCAGGAGATGTAGTATTGTCTACGGATAAGTAGGGTCTTATGGCTGAAGTAGAGCAGATGAAGAATACTGCTGAAAAGATACTTGAGTCAGTTCCAAAATAGAAGGAAGTAGTAGATAAGACGACTGTATTGTTATCTGAACTTAATCCTGTCTACAAGGAAAAGAAAGAGACTGAATAGAGATTCTCAAAGATAGAAGAATCTATAAGTAGAATGGAATCAACTGTTAATAACTTTATTAATTCTTTCAACAATGCAAAAGGTAATAGTAATACGGCACAGTGACGAAGATAACCAGAATTCTAAATACGTTGCAAATCTTTAGAAGAATAAAGATGGCAGCTATTCAGCTAGTGTTGGAGTTGTAAAGGAAGATGGGTACAATGACTATGTTAGCAAACATGGCTTACACTTTACAAAAGCTTTACAGGAATACGCTAGTAAATAGATGGTTAATTCAAATAATTAGGAACATACATGGACTTCTGAGTAGGTTCAAAATGTATGTAATGTACTTAATCTTGAAATTCCAGACACTTCTACAATAGAAGATGTAACTTATACAGCGAACATGGCTTATGCTGATTTTTATCCAGAATTGCTTAATGAACACCAATGCATAAAATATGCAGCAGCTGTAGCCAATGACAAAGATGGCTATACAGGAATTCAGTTTTGCAGATGGATGGCAGACGTTGTAGGAAAGAAGGAACATATAGATTGGGATAAATTTAAATAATCTTTAACTGTGGCGTTTTAGACGTGGTCTTCGATGACACCACAGTACAATAATTGTTAACAATTTAAACGAATTGATATGATTAATTTTTGCGTAGAACCAAAAAAGCCTTGTCATAAAAATCCAATTGGAGAATTAGATTTTAAAATAGACAAGTGTTATTCGTCAATATATTCTAGATTATGCAGTCATATAGATGATTCAGTCTCACATGTATCTTAGGAAGAAAGAGATGAATGGAATGGAAAGGCTAGCAATTCTGCTTTACTAGATCTTTAGAATCAGTTAAACGAAGCAGCTGGAGATGGAGACAACTCTATAAAGAAAGGGATATTGATAGAAGTGTCTAGGCAGATAGCAGATGCTATTACTGATTTAAATATTGAAGATTATGCTAAAAAGAAATATGTTGATGACGCTATTGGTAATATTAACTTTGATTAGTATATTACAAATACCAAAGCTGATTCTACGTATTTAAAAAAGGATGATTATACAAAATTTGACCCAACAAGCTATTATACTAAAGCTGAGGTATAGAAGATAATTGAAGACTCTACAATAGGTAAAGATTATCCTATATAGAGTTTTACAATAGAAGATAACAAGCTTCTTCTTACATAGAAGAACGGTGGTTAGTTTAAGGTCAACCTATCTGGAATAGGATCTGGTGTTGGAGTAGATACCGATTATGTATAGCAGTAGCTTTTAAATTATATTAAAAAGAATACATTATCAAAATTAATAATAAATGATAAGGCGTACTCTATTGAAAGCGGGCGTGACATAAAAATCCCTACTAGCGGTGCTGGTTCAAGTATAGATTATACTAAATATGGATATAATAAATCTTATTTCAAAGAAACTAGCGATTCAACTATACCAAATAAACCTGACGCAACCAAACCTCCGCAGGATGATTCCGGATGGATAGAAACTACTCCAAATTACAGGCCAGGATATTATGTATGGATGACATAGGTATTCATAAATGGTAATGGGTAGTATGGAGAATATACGAATCCAATATGCATAACAGGAACCGCTGGAGAAAATGCCGTATCATACGATATTAAAACATCTACTAGCACTATTAATTATCAAGATGGTACAATGTACCCAAATCTTATTAGTGTATATGTTGCAAAAAGCGACGGTTCGCAGGTTACAAATATTACACCATCAAATAGTTCTGGTTGGTCGTTCTCATATAGTACCAATGGCGGAAATACATGGACAGTAATATCATCTGATCAGATTCAAACAGAAGGTGATAATGGAATGTTGTTTAAGGCTACAAACGGAACAATAACGTTAAACGAATATGTTCCAATCGTTAGGTCTGGTATAAATGGACTTAATGGAGTAACTTATTCATTACAGCTTTCAAATATATCATTATCATACGTTCCAGCAGATTAGAACTACAACTTATAGATGAGTTGTAATGTTAATCTGTATAAAAATGAAACTAGTATAAATGATACTGAGGCGAATTTATATATGTAGCTGAATTCAAACGATAGAACAGATTTGCAGTATAGTTCTGATCATTGGGCAGCCACAGTAAATACAACTGTACAATCTAAGTCTAGCACTATTACTATATATGCGGAGAATAAAAATGGAGCATACCTTACATCTATGACTATTCCTGTATCGTCAGCTGGAGAAAAAGGCGAAAAGGGTGATACCGTAGACGGATCTACTGGATAGACATTCAAAGGTTCACCTTTAAGAATTGTTGGCGCATGGACCAGTGGTAAAAAGTACTATGATGGAAAGAGAGATGCTGAAAATGGTATATTCTATCAAGACGTTGTACTTTATAAAAATGTATATTACGCTTGTATAAATACTGATTCTGGCACTAATGATGGATGGAATATGACCCCTGATGCTGCTACATATTGGTCAGCATTCTCTTTATCTCCTAATGTTGTAGCTGATCTTGTTATTGCTAACAAGGCGTTTATAAAAGAGCTTTCATCTAACGAGCTTGTAATATTTGATGACCAAAAAATTGTAGCCGGTATGACGTCTAGTAAAGCTGTAGATGAATCATCGCCATTAAATGGTAAAGTTACAACTGAAGGAAAGGGCGATGTTCGTATATGGGCTGGCGAGATATCTAACGCCAATTTAACAACCGCCCCATTCACAGTTACAAGTACCGGTGTTTTAAAAGCTAATGATGCAACGCTTGAAAATGTTGTTTTGAAAAAGGCAAATTTAACAGATGCTACATTTATTAATCCTAATGGGGAGACTTGTATAACAACAAAAGAACAAACTATTTATACTGGCCCTGATACAAGCGCAAAAGCGGTATCTTCAGGAATGTTTATAAACGACACATCTGGTAAATGCATTGCATAGCTTTACTATTTGTCAGAAAGCTAGTCTGGTTCGCAAGCTTAGTCTGGATTAAGAATGGCGACAGATAGCAAAACTAAGTTTTTCTCTAATGTTAGAGACAATGATGCTTAGCTGTATATTGGAACTGGCATTGGTACAGGAATGGGTATTGGATCTAAATCTCTTGCATACTTTTCGACATATGTACAAGAGGGTGATTTAGGAGTCGAATTCGTTTCTAATGGTAAATGTGGAATACGTATAGTGGGACTTCCAAAGTATCCAAATTTAACTAGCGCATACTCTGATAGTAATCTACATGAAAGCGAGATGTTCTTGGTTTCTGACAATGCAACAGATAATAATGGTAATGTATATGAAGATCACATAGTTCATATTAGGGGTAGGAGAATTTAGTAATGTTTGATATCATATAGAACAAGATACAATTAAGTACAGAGGATTTAGCTATACCACCTTTTAAAGACTTCTATAACAATGCTAAAGATAAACAAGACGCGTTAAAGAAGATCGAATTCATAGTGTGGAGATATAAATGGAATAGTCCATATGAGGCATACCCAGAGAAAGAGCGCACATGGAGAGTAGCTAAAGATGTACTTAATGATGAGAATTATAAACCTGATGACGTTGTAAAAGAATTAGCAAAAAGGTTCCAGGAGTTCCAAGAGACTCCTGCTACCCGCCTGCTTAAATCTTCTAAGAGCGCAGCAGAGGGCATTATGAACACGATGGATAGCTATGCAGAAGAAGAACTTGATATAGATACAGCTAAGAAGCTTTCAGCTATATTGAAAGATGTTAGCGGTATAATCAAGTCATTAGACATGGCTATGAAGTAGGCAAAAGCAGAACAAGCAGAAGCCGGTAGAGTCAAGGGTGGTGGCATTATTGGTATGTACGAATAATTATGATAGACTTTAATTAGAGACTCCATGATACTGATAAGTTCAGATAGGCAGCTATCTTTTTTCAGCAACATGGATGCTATACCTTAGCTCCTAGAGGTACTACTGATTATAACAAATATTGGGAGCAAGAAACAGATAGATGCCTTAATGGTTATACGGCTCCAGACGGAGAAGGTATAACAGGATATAATTACTTCTATCTAAATTATAGTCCAATCATGCGACTTAAGGAAGAAGAATATACTGATAGAGAGGGTAACCTCAGAAAGAGAAGACAGCGTATACTTGAGTTTCCTAGTTTTTGGGACTATGATTACTATTATTTTTGCGCTATAGAACAAGCTGAGCTTGAAGGCAAACATATGGCTGTACTTAAATGTAGACAGAGAGGATACTCATTTAAAGGTGGATCCATGCTAGTCAGAAACTATATGCTCATACCAGGCTCAAAGAACTTTGCTATAGCATCAGAACAGAAATTCCTTATAGGTGATGGTTTGTTAACTAAAGCCTGGCAGATAATGGACTTCCTTGACAAACATACAGCGTGGGCTAAGCAGAGACTTGTGTCTACACGTATGGAGAGAACATCAGGTTACAAGATTACCGATGAGTTTGGTAAACAGACTGAGCAAGGATACTTATCTAGTATAACTGGTATAACACTTAAGAACGATCCAGAACGTGTGCGTGGTACTCGTGCTAAGCTTGTACTATGGGAAGAGGGTGGTAAGTTCCCTAGCCTTCTTGACGCATGGCGTATAGAGCAGCCTTCAGTAGAAACCGACGATGGTAAGGCGTTCGGATTAATGATAGCGTTCGGCACAGGTGGTACAGAAGGTGCTAGTTTCGAAGGATTGAAAGAGTTGTTCTACAAACCTAAGTCTTACAATGTTCTCAGCTTCCCTAATATATGGGACGATGGCAGAGAGAATACAGAATGCGCATTCTTTGTACCAGCTTATTCAAACCTAGAATCATTCGATGATGATGGTAACTAGGTTTATATGGATAAGGATGGAAATAGCTACAAAGAGAAAGCTATAGAGAACCTTATAGATTAGAGAAACAAAGTAAAAGACGGTGGTGCTAGTTAGCAATCTATAGACCGTTTTATATCAGAGCGTCCTATAAAGCCAGCAGAGGCTGTATTAGAGCTCGGTAAGAATATATTCCCTAGAAAGTTATTGATGGACCAGTTGACCAGAATAAGGACCAATAAGAAGCTTCAAAGTATGAAGCATATAGTTGATCTAGAATGGGATGGAAATGGCCAGGTAAAGGCTACAGAAAAGCCTAGTGGAGATATAACTAACTATCCTCTTAAGAAAGGCGATAAGCCTCATGGATCTGTAGTTATATGGGAATACCCAGTAAAAGATCCTCCTCTTGGATTATATATAGGAGGATGTGACCCATATGATCATGATGATAGCTTTACAAACTCTCTTGGTTCTACATTTATATTTAAACGTGTAAGAGCTGGAGAAGCATGGACTGATGTAATAGTAGCAGAGTATTCCGGAAGACCGGATACAGCAGAAGAGTACTACGAGAACGTGCGCAAGTTACTTACATTTTATAACGCTAGATTATTATTTGAGAATGAAAGAAAAGGAATCTACCCTTACTTTACGAATAAACACTGCGATTACCTCTTGGCTGATTAGCCAGATAAAATCATATCTGAAGTCTTTAAAGACAGCAAAGTGCAAAGAAGAAAAGGATGCCACATGACTAAACAGATTAGGGCATATGGCGAAGGATTAATATTAGAGTGGCTATTAGATGAGTTTGAAGAAGGTCACCCTAATGTAGAAAGAGTATACAGCGAACCTCTAATAGAAGAGCTTATAGAGAACGATGGTGTACGAAATGTAGACCGTGTGATAGCTTTGTGTATGGTAATGATATACAGAGAGGAGCTCTATTAGGTAAAGGTATCGTCTGCAAAAGAACAAAACAAATAGGTTGAACTCTTCGAGATGCCGTTATTTAGCAAACAATGGTTTGAAGAAGATAGCAGCACAAGTGAAGACGGTATGCCGATATTCACATTTTAATACATGGAAGATAACTTATACAATTCAGCTTTCCCCAGACAAAAGCTCCCTCTTTCAAAGAAAGGAAAGAAGTGGCAGGAGGATTGCGTTAACTATATTATAGGTGAAGGTAACGTAACATCTGGAGGAAATAGTACATCATATTACGGAGAGCTGTAGACCTATTATAATTTATATAACAGCATCTTCGACGAGAAGGATTTTAAATCAATTACAAACCCATTCAAGGTCGAGGATGGTTTTCCTGCTACTCCTCACGACTTTAATATTATAAGACCTAAAGTAGACTTACTTATAGGTGAGGAGACAAAGAGGCCTCTTAACTTCAGAGTTATCAGAACTTCATAGGAGGCTACATCTGAAATGCAGGAGAAAGAGAAATAGATGATTCTGCAATATATAGAAGCAGCTATCACAGCTAGAATGAGCCCAGAGGAGGCTCAGTAGTTCCAGTAGTAGCTACAGTCTGGAGAGATTATGCCACCAGAGTAGATAGCTAAGTACATGGATAAGGACTATAAAGATATTGTAGAGAATACTGCATATCATTCTCTTACCTATCTGAGAGAGAAGCTTGATCTTGACAACGAGTTTATCAAAGGCTGGAAGGACGGATTGATCTCAGGTAGAGAAATTTATTATGTTGGCGTACTTAATGCGGAGCCATATGCGGAGAGAGTTAATCCTATATGTTTCTCTTACGATAAAAGCCCAGACCTTGAGTTTATTGAGGATGGGTCATGGTGCTGCAGAAAGATGCGTATGCCTATAACCGAAGTATACGATAGATATTATGACAAGCTTGAAGAGAAGGATCTTGATAAGCTTGAAGAGATGATTGGTTCTACTCCTGGTAGAAACCTTGGAGATAGAAGTCCTGTTGATATGGGTATACAGTTACGTATATACGATAATCCTATATTTGAGGGATCAGGTAAATCACTTGTAAATGTATGGCATTGTTGCTGGAAGTCTTTTAAGAAGATCTTCTATGTGACTACTACAGATGATGCAGGACAGCCTCAGATCAATATAGTCGATGAAACATATCAGCCTGTTGGTAATGAGGTTAGTATTGAACCAGATTGGATTATAGAGGTATGGGAAGGATACAGAGCTGGTAGTGACTTGTACTTTGGTATACAGCCTATTGAATATCAGCACGTAAGTATCGATAACCCTAATAGCCAGAAGCTTCCTTATTGCGGCGCTATTTATAGCAATACGAATAGCAAGCCTAGATCATTGGTTAGTATTCTTAAGCCATTACAGTATATGTATATTGTATTGTGGTACAGACTTGAGTTAGCTATCGCCAGAGATAAAGGTAAGGTTGTAAACATGGATATTACATAGATTCCTAAGTCTATGAATATTAGTCCAGCTAAATGGATGCATTACTTGTCTAGCGTTGGTGTTAACTTTATTAACCCATACGAAGAAGGCTGGAATATTCCAGGAAGAGAGGGTGGTAAGCCTGCTTAGTTTAATCAGATAACAGCATTGGATCTTACAATGTCTAATGTCATAGCTGAATACATACAGCTGATGGATAAGATAGAAGAGCTAGCTGGTACAATCTCTGGTATTACATAGCAGCGTGAAGGAGCTGTAAGCTCATCAGAGATGGTAGGTAATGTAGAAAGATCTGTTGTACAGAGCTCGCATATTACTGAGCCGTTGTTCTGGGTTCACAACCAGTGTAAGCGAAGAGTACTTAATATGCTTCTTAATACAGCTAAGGGTGCTTGGGAAGAGACTGGCAAACAGAAGCTCCAGTACATCTTTGATAATGGAGAAAGAGCATTCTTGGATATTACCCCTAAGTTCTACTACGAGGATATGGATGTATTCGTAAGCGATACATCTAAGGATCTTGAGAACATACAGAAGCTTCAGCAGCTTATACAGCCAGCTATGCAGAATGGTGCTAGCTTACTTGAAGCCGCAGAGATCCTTACAAATGATAACTTCAATATCATTAAGCAGAAGCTTAAGGATATGCAGACTAGACAGGAGCAGGTACAGCAACAGCAGCAGGAAGCAGAAGCTCAGCAGCAACAGCAGTTACAGCAGATGCAGAACGAATCTAAACAGCAAGAGCTTATGTTACAGGAAGCTCAGATGGATCTTCAGAGATATCAGATTGATCAAGACAATCAGACTAAGATAGCTGTGGCACAGATCAATGCTTATCGTGGAACTGAAGAGTTAGATCAAGATCAAAATGGAATCCCAGACCCAATAGAAATTGGCAAGCAGGCTATCGAGTAGCAGAAGATTAACCAAGAGGCTTATAATAAGCGTTATGAAGCTAAGCAGAAGCGCGAGATAGAAGATCAGAAGATTTAGCTTGAGAAGGATAAGATGAAGCATGAGACAGAGCTGCAGAAGGCTAAGGATGATGCTGCTTATGAACGCGAGAAACTTAAGGCTCGCACGGCCCTTAAGAATAAAACATCTGGCGAGAAGTAATGAAGTTTGACAATAAGACATTTTAGCAGAAGTATGAAGCGTGGAAGAATGGCGCTGATTACTGGAAGGATATTAGAGGAATCAACTTGGGTGGAGACACCCAGGCTGAGGAACCTAGTCCAGAAGAACAGTAGTAGATGGATTAGAACGTGTAGGCTATACTTAATGCTTACAACGAAGGAAAGGATGAAAATATAGCTGAAGGCATTATCAAGCCATTACCTTTTGATACTCCATTAAATGAAGAGCATCCTATACTTCATAAATATAAAGGTGGAAAAGATGATTCTATTAATACTTTTGTTAACAGAATGGGTCCTCTTGTAGGACAATAGCTAAACAGATATGGTTACGGTGATGCTGCATATTATAATGTAATGCGTCAGCTTGCATACGAATCTAATTACGGTAGATCTAGGGTAGCTAGAAGACAGCATAATTACGGTGGAGTAGGCTGGAATGGTAAGACTTATACTACATACAAGAGTGATGCAGACTTTGTTAAAGACTATGTAAGGCTTATGCATACAAGATACGGAGCAGCGCTTAGAGCCAAATCTACATAGGATTATGCTAGAGCTCTTAAGAAGAAAGGTTATTACGAAGATTCTCTTTAGAATTACTCAAGAAACCTCAATAGTATGAATAGTCTTGTTAGAGCAGCTCGCAATCATAGGAATGCTCATAAGGATGCTTATAACTATAATGTATAGTTAAACGACCTTGAGCAGGATTATGAAGATGCTAAGAATGCTAGTCCTATAATTATCAATTCACCATCTACAAGATAGCCTAGTACTATTAGAGCTGATATTCCTGCAACTCTACTTGGTCCTACTTAGGAAGAGATTAAAGCTCAGCAACAGCGTGATCTTAATAAGTATAAATAGTAGATGTATGATAGAATAACTCAGCCTTCACTTCCGAATATACTAAACCTGCTTCCATCTAATAACTTTGGCAAAGACTCTTATGGCTAGAAGTTTTGGTGGAGAAAAGGTAATAATCTTAAACTGATGTAATTATGACACAGATGGAAAGTCCTAAGCGAAAGATGCAGAAAAAGAATGACTATCAGCGTCATAAGCTCTTTCGTAAGATTAAACGTAGAAGAAAAGCATAGGCTGAAGCAGAATAGCATATGGCTGAAAAGTAGCTTAGGAAGAAACTTAAGATTCCTAAGTTTGGAAGTGGCAAAGATATTAATATAAAGAAATCTAAGCGCGGTACATTTACCAAAGCAGCTAAATAGCATGGCATGAGTGTTCAAAGCTTTGCTAATAAGGTTTTAAGAAATCCAAGTAAGTATAGTGTGGCTATGAGAAAGAAAGCAAACTTTGCGCATAATGCAGCAAGCTGGAAACATTAAACATTACACGGGTTCGACTCCCGTGTAGCGTACAACAATTAAAAATATTAACTTAGTTATAATTTAAATTATGGCAAGAAAGAAGAAAAATCCATTAGGTGATTTTGAAGACGCTTTGAGCTCTCTCGGGTTCGGTGGCCAGGAAGGTGGCGACAGCGTTACAGACATCGATAACCAGGATGTGGTTAATCAGGTGTTAGACGACCCTAATGATGATGTTGAAAATTTAGACAATCCAGATGACGATAAGTCTTCTGAGGATAATAAAGATAATAAGAATGTAACTGGTGATCCTAATGCTCATGATGACGAGACAGAGATCCCAGATAATATTTTAAATAATAATACGTCCGACACAACTACAGTTGACAACGAATAGGATAACGACAATGATGATAATGATCAGCAGACTGACACTGACGTCGTAGATCCTGGAGAAGCAGAATAGATTGGTGCTTTCTTTGACGCATTCGCTGAAGCTAATGGTTGGAGTGTTGATGCAGACGAGAAGCCTAAGTCAGTCGAGGACCTCGTGGAGTATATCAAAGATGTCGTAGATGAAAATTCAACCCCACAGTACGCCGATGATCGTATTGCTAAACTTGATCAGTACGTAAAGAATGGTGGCAAATTTGAAGACTTCTATCAGACACAACAGAAATCTATGTCTTATGATAACATAGATTTGGAGGACGAATCTAATCAGAAAGCAGCTGTTCGTGAGTTCTACAAATTGTAGGGCATGAATGACGAACAGATTAGTCGCAAGATTGAGCGCTATGAAGATGCTGACATGCTGGAAGATGAAGCAGCTGATGCTGTAAATTATCTTAAGGCGTACGAGCAGCAACAGCAAGAGTATATGGCTCAGCAACAGGAAGCTCAAAGACAGGAATAGGAGCAGAAGGCTGCACAGTTCATGGACGACCTTACATCTAGTATTAACGGTCTTACCAATATTAGAGGTATTAATATCCCAAAGGAGGATAGAAAAGCGTTGTTCGATTATATTACAAGAACTGATGCAGACGGTTTAACAGAGTATCAGAAGGCTTTTAATAATAACCTTGTTAACAATTTGATAGAATCAGCCTACTTCACAATGAAGGGTGATGCTCTACTGGGCGAAGCACAGCGCAATGGTCAGACATCTGCTGCGAGTAAACTTAGACAAATGCTCAAACACCAAACAAAAAATCATACATCATACAATGTTGGGCATGAAAAACAACCTCAGGCATGGGATCTCGCGTCAAAATACCTATGATGAGACAATTAACATATTATGAATAATTCAAGTTCTTTATTAAATAATCTTCAGCTCTACCGTGGTAAGCGTTTTGCTGACTTGGTAGACGAAAACATGATTGCTAATGCAATGCTTACAAAGCCTCATGAAGTAGCAGGCTTGTTGTCATTGGTTTTTGGTACAAAGGATGATGGTATTTCAACTACCATCGACTTGCTTACTGGTGGTCTTGGTTCAACCATGACTATCGAAAACAGAGAATATGAGTGGTCTGTAATGATTGATGCTGATCACGCTGTTAACATCCGCTACGCTAAGTGGAATGGTAAGGAGATTACTCCTAAGTCAATTACAGAAGGTTTGACTCCAGGTATTAATAATACTCCTATTTATCTTGGTCTTGAAGAGAAGTGGTTCGGTCCAGGTGCAATTCTTGCATTTGACAACGTAAACTTCCAGGTACGTGTAAACGGTACTCCATACCAGGATGGTAGCACATGGGTATATGAGTGCTACGTAGCAGAAGGCTTCCAGGGTTCTTATATTCCTTGTGAGTATTTGCTCCCAGGCCGTCAGGTAGACCGTATCGGTTCTGCATACGAGGAGTACAGTGATGAGGCAGATATCATCAACTATCAGACTCCATTTAAGATGCGTAATAGCTTGATGACTATGCGTCTTACTTACGATATCACTGGTGATGCTTACTCTACAGTATTGGCTATCGCTTTGACTGATCCTGAGACAGGTAAGAAGTCTTATTTGTGGTCTGACTATCAGTATTGGAAGGCTCTTCGTGAGTGGAAGAAGAGAGAGGAGAAGCAGTTGCTGTTCGCTCACTCTAACCGTAACGCAGATGGTACTTATAATTTGAAGGGTACTAATGGTCGTTTCGTTCCAATCTCTGCAGGTTTGTTCGAGCAGATTGCTCCAGCTAACGTACGTTATTATACAAAGCTGACTACAGAGTTGTTCGAGGATTACTTGTTCGATCTCTGCTACAACATTATCGGTACTAACGAGCGTAAGTTCGTTGCTTTGACCGGTGAGATGGGTATCCGTGAGTTCGACCGTATCTTGAAGGAGAAGGCAGCTAGCTTCAATATGATTGATACACACTTCATTACAGGTTCTGGTCAGGATCTGAAGTTGGGTGGTCAGTTCACAACTTACACTATGACTAATGGTATTGAGTTGACAGTTAAGCGTTGTGCTATGTTTGATAACATGGAGATGTTCCGTCAGCTTCACCCATTGACAGGTAAACCATTGATGTCTTACACATTCTTGTTCGTTGACCTTGGTCGTCGTGACGGTCAGGCTAACATCGTTAAGGTATGTCGTAAGGGTCGTGAGTTCGTACAGTGGTGTACTGGTGGTTCCGTATTGCCAAATGGTTATGCAAACAACATCAACACTATGCGTTCTAACAGCCGTGATGGTTACCAGGTACACTTCCTTGGTGAAGAGGGTATCATGTTGAGAAACCCATTGTCATGCGGTATCTTGTATTGTGATGCTGAAGACCAGGAGACTATTGCAGTCGAGAACAGAGCAGCAGAGCTCGCATAATTAATAAAATAATATACAATGTTCAACCCCACCCAAAATCGGGTGGGAGCTTGGCATTGCAACAACTAATTGAAAAATTATGGTAGTTGAATTAAAGATCAGAAAGAAAAATCCCTGGGCTGGATTGTTAAAGTATAAACATTGTTTTGATTATATTGCACCTTACTTTACCAGATCTGGGTCGATATACACAGGTTTAACACCTGAGGACGAAAAGAAATTTGAAAAGGAGCTTGGCTATCCAGAAGGCCATCTCGCTAAAAATTCTCCATTCTGGAATACATTCTGTGTTAAGGTTGGTTCTAAGAGTACAATTCTCGATGACTCATTCCCACGACAGGCTATGATCATTAAGTTCCTTGAAGGGCATAAGAGAGTAGCTACATCACTTGATAAACTCAATGCTGGTAAGGATTATCTGCTTATTAATAGACAGGCTGAAGCTATTGAGAAGAATAAGATTAACAAGCTTCGTAGAGATGCTATTATTGCTTTTGGCAAGCTTTCTCTTGAGGAGATGCGTAAGTGCCTTAGACTGTTCGGTGTTAGTGCTGATACAATGTCTAATGAGCTTGTAGAGTCTACATTGTTCTCATTGGTTGATAAGCAGCCACAGAACTTCTTTACAAAGTGGGTTAATAACAAGACAAAGGAAACAGAGTTCTTGATCGAGAGTGCTATTGCCAAAGGTATTATCCGTAAGGATAGAACACAGTATTACTATGGTTCTGAGATGCTTGCAGACTCATTGTAGGATTGTATTGCATACTTGGACGCAAAGAAGAATCAAGACTTAAAGATCTCGATTATTAATCAGGTCGAAAATAAATAATTAAACTAACGACGTATGACGCATAGTGATATTTATACTAAGTTTATGATTGAATATGACAAGGCAAATATAACTTCGTCATATCCGTCGCTAACTAAATATGAAGTTGCAACAATACTCGACAAAGCCTACTTAGCTCTTATAGCTCAAAAATATACAGGGAACAACCCAAGAAAGTCAGCGTTTGAGTCAGATATGAAAGCAACTGAAGATTTGTAGCCATTGATTAATAAATTAACCGCCATTGGTAGTTTATCTGGCGATAACAGCTATACATTTGCTACGCATACTTTAGATAATCTCATACTATACATAATTGATGGACAGATTAAAATCAATGAAAGTATTTCTTCTCATGATAATAAGAATCATCAATATGAAAATATAGTATTCGTGTCGCATGATGTTGCTAAAAAATTCAAGGTCACAAAAACAAATCTACCTTGGATTGAATAGCCTGTAGGATGTATAGAGGACAATAACGTTGTAGTATACGTAGATCCAATGGATGTACAATACAATGGAGCTTAGTCAACAGCTGAGTTTACATATATTAAACGTCCTGCAAAATTTGCCGTCGGACAAGGACTATCAGTAAACGACTATGATTTCGGATAGACTAAATTTGAGTTATCTGATAGCATGGCGGAAGAATTAATTAATTTGGCAATCATTATGTCTACCGAGATTGTAGAATCTAGTAGACTTACTACTAAAGCTAATACTAGACCACTTGAATCATGACAAGAGAAGAAACAAGAAAACTTGGTATTGAGTTTGAGCGCAGACTAATCGAAGTATATCCTTAGTTTGCGACAGAGTAGAAACTTAGCACCGATACAATATATTCATTCTTAAGCGAGTTCTAGACACAGTATGTAAAAGTATTGTATTCTAATGAAGACGATTTTCAACGTGGTACTAGACGAGCTAAAAGAATAAGCGATGTCAGTAGATCTTTAATTAGGCGAGTTAATATAAAAACATCAAATGATGAAGGCTTATATAAACTGCCAGAAGATTACGCAATGTACGTAAGATCTGAAAGCATCGTTACAAAAAATTATAAAAGTGATAAGACTTTAGAAGATGGTGTAATTACACCAAATATACTTATTAAGCAAGAAGATGTAGATAATGTAATCAATGCATACTACAACTACAATGGTATTATAAAAAACCCATTAGTTATATTTGAAAGTACTAATTATACAAGCAATTAGTTTAAGGTTATATCTGATTCATATACATAGATAGAGAGTGTAGATCTTACATACTATTGCCAGCCTAATGCATTCAATGTATTAAAGTTTGATGATAACGACCAGTCTGCTGGAGCTGTACATAGTTATTGTTCGCTTCCGTATTCATGTTTTGAAGAGCTCGTATCAGGTGCTGTAGACATGTATTTGACTCAGTATAAACTAAAGCTTGCTTAGGGTAATTCTAAATAGAAATCACAACCAAAATAGTAGGAGGCTGAGTAATGAGGAATATAGATATTTTAGTGGGGCTAGAAAGAGAGATAAATAAATTTGATAGCCAGCTAGACAAACCATCTACTGACGAATCTTTATTCTGGCTCAATTAGGCTGTTTGCAAGTTCATTAAGCTTAGATTTAATAGCGATCTTATCCATGGGACTTCGTATGAACAAAATGAAAAGCGTAGAGAAGATCTTATTAAGCTATATGAATAGAAAGTTTATGAACCACAAAATATGACTGTAGACGAAAGTCAACCGTCATACACATCTTACACAATAGTCTATCCAGAAGACTTCATGTTCTCACTCAATGAGGACGTCGTAATAAGCGATCTTGATGGAGAGAATAAAATCAATACATGCATGTTCGAGTGCACGTAGGATAGTTTTATATACAGAGTTAACAACAGCCTTACAGATTTCCATTACAGATTTCATAGAGCTAGACCTCTACGTGTAAGAAATTCTAATGGATGCATGTTGCTTACAGATAAGCAATATAAGATTAGCAAATATTCTTTAGGTTATCTCAGAAAACCTACAGAAATAACACTTGATAATCCTTATGATGAATATGAGGATTTCGAGGATATCATTATGCCTGAGATTATAAAGATTGCCGCTCAGATGTATTTAGAAAATAAGAAAGATGAGCGCTATAAAACTATAACTCAAGAGGTAAATACACAAGAATAATAATTTTAACGTGGAAAGCCCAGCTAGTTAGGTCTAGCATTAACATTATAGGGTGAGTAGAAAAAATTAATTTTAATATGATTACATATGTAAATACAGTCCTTGTTTCTAACAAGAACGGTGAGACACTTGCTACAGCTACTGATTTGGCTGGCAAGGAAACAAAAGCAGAACTTAAGCCATTGGTTGGCAAGTTTGTATTCATGAACTGCGATCCATCTGCACAGGATGGTACAGCTATCACAGATGTTTATTCTTATGATGAGAATGCAGATCGTTTCAAGATTGGCGTTATTACATCTGATAGTTTTCAGAAGGTTGGTAAGGACGGCACCGTTAAGTTTGTCCCAGTTATCAAGTGGTCTAATATCATCAATGTTGCAGACATTAAGTCTGTAACAAAGCTCGACTATAAGGACGATGCTGAAGATCAGATCACAATAGACTTTACAAACGTTCCAGCAGAAACACTTAAGGTTCTTGCTCAGGGTGGTTGTCCTGTTGTACTCCGTCTTACATTTAAAGATATGCCAATGCGTTATCGTAAGTGGACAGAGTCTTACAGCTACGTTACAGAAGTTGGTGACGGTGTTGAGCAGATTATTGCTGGTCTTATAAAGGATATTATTCGTGCTCCAAAGCGTCAGAGAGTATATGCTAAGTCTGATGAGAAGAAGCTCATTCTTACAGCAATGAAGTATGATGACGATGAGTCTAATAGAACAGAAAACGTATACATGAAGGGTCGCTTTGATGCAAATATGTATTGGATGAATCCAGCTGCTCCAGGTTGGGCATCTAACAACAAGTATGACCTTGGTGCAGCTTTCTCAAAGAAGGAAGGTACAACATATCCTGCTTCAGCTAAGCTTGTTCGTGATCGTGAGCGCGCATCATTTGACTATCAGGGTGTTTTGCATCGTAGCTGCTGGTATGATCCTCAGCCAGCTATGGTTACAAATATCGATAACAAATACGATGGTATTACAATCGAGTTTGAAAACCAGTATAGAACAGCTGATGATTTGTGGCGCAGAACAAAGCAGACTGTTGAGATTTACGCATCTAACAATGGTGAAAAGTTTACAACCGGTGCTGTAGAAATTGCTGGTGGACTTGTAGAGAAGCTTCAGAACATGATTCAGGCTCGTCAGAATATAGCAAATCCTATTAGTAATGCAACCGCATACGACGAAACAAAATTTTAATATTTAGCCGGGGTGGGGTAATAAGCCCTATCTCGGCTTTTTGTTTTTAAATACATATCAATATGCAAAAGATCAGAATTGGAAATGATATTAGATTAAACATATCGCTTGTTGATAAAACTGAATATAGCGCATCTAATATCAAAAATATAAAATGCTATCTGGTTAACAAAACATTAACCGAGAGCATGGATAAAAAATGCTGCAATAGTTAGTATTTGCTAAATTGGTGTGGATGTCCTACGTATCACGTATTGCCTCATTGTAGAAATAAATTCTACTACAATGGAAGAGATTTCGACTGCAAGTGCGAAATGGATAAATATAGACCTTTGGACAAAACAAAATATCTCATGGAGTCTGAGTTAGACGCAAATAACAATGTCATAAATGCGTACTTCCCATCAAAGGATTAGATATGCGGAGTATATCAATTAGTCGTTGTTGTGGAGACATTTGTTCCTGGCTGGGGAAAAAGACAGCTTAAAACTAATACAATAGACTATGGTGAGATATTTGAAATCGTTGATAAAGGTGTAGAGTAGACTGGTGGTATAACAATAACAACCGGAGTTGATCCTTTAATTAATTCTGGATTTATTGGATATTTGGCAGTAAGGCCATTTGCTGAAGATGAAGAAAGCGATAGCGAAAAAGGCTTTGATAGATCTGATGATGGCTACGAAAACCCATCACAGGAAACGTATGATAAAGTAGGAATGCAGAATGTAGATCCTAATCTACTTCTCGAAGTTCATGATTTATCAAGATTTTCAACTATAGTAAATTATGTAGATGGTCAATATTTGTGGGTAATGTCAAAAAAACCTATTAAAAACCTTATTGACGGAAGTATGAATAATATACCATTTACTACTGTTTAGTATAATGCTGAAACAGGATATTATTATTATGCAGGTTCTAACCCAGTACTCAAAAATACTATGTCTGGAGGAGTTTCTGTAAAGGCAATATTCTAAAATGACTAATTATGGCAGATATTAAAAATTCTTATATAAGACCAAAGAAAGAAGACACTATTGTATACGGTAGAATAGTAAGTGCTTCAACTGAAGGTGTTGTAGCAGATGCTGGGCAGATATATGATGAATAGCTTAAAATTGGTCAGCACGAATTAAATGAACGAGTTGTAAAAAGTGGTATTGGAACATTCGCGGGAATACCTATATACACAAAAGAAATTATAGATAGTGTAGATCCAGATGACATTTTAGACAAATATATACTTATAGCTGACAAATAGAGCGATTTGAAAGCAAAACCTTCTAGAGTTGTAAAAGAAGATGGTTCGTATGTCGATATTTTATTTTCTGCCATAAGAGCATTATAGAGTGAGGTGGCAAAAATTAAAAACTCGTTTAAATATGGAATCAATTCATATACAGACGAGAATACGTTAATATCATCAATTTCTGATGGAATTAAGGATCCTGATGACGAACCATTGTGGGCTGTTGATGAAGAAGACTTATCGCTAATTACATAGTTAACTATAGGAAATGGATGCGAATTAACTCCTGTTTCAAATTTAAATTTCGAAAAAGAAGGCGTTGTAAAAATAACTGGAGATGCCACATGGAATGATGATGGAAAAATAAAAGATGTTGAAGATCCTAAGGTATTTATGTATTTTACTGTCACAAATCCAGACGTAAATATACATTTAACAGATGGTGAGAACCAGATGGTTTTTAACATAAACTCTATAGAACTTCCAAAATCAACCGCTTATAATGTAATGGTATGTATTAGTAGAACTGTAAACGGTCTTGGAAACAACTATATATACATTAGTATTGGCGATGCGATTCGTGATAACATATACGCAGAGGGTTATTATTATGATAATAAATTAAACAAAATCAGAAATGATATTGGATATCAGTATTATCCTAATAGCGTTGTGTTTACAGATACCGATCTTTCGTTATTTGATATATGCTCAAAATATCAGGATTTTTCAAACCAGATTATTCCAAGTGCTCCTTCAGAATAGAATTACAAATATGAAGTATCACATATAACTATTCGCTCTGTTAAATCAGAGAATGTGCTCCAAAAGATAAAAAGTCAAATTCAAAATAATGAATTAACGTTTGTCGAAAGCACAAATAATTTATGGATTAAAAATAATAATAAACTAGTTAAAATTGCTGCTGGTGGCGGTGTATCACCAGACGATGGTATGACAGAAAGTGAAATATTAGACCTTCTTAAAAAGAATGGTATTATTTGCGAGGATGGAAAAGATCTTAGAATATCAGATCTATCAGATATTACGTTCATTCATTAGGATACAGGTAAAAAATATAAGTTTTTTATTAATGAATCTGGAGAACTTATTAATTAGCTTGTACCAAATAACGACGATTTGCTATCAAATAGAATAAAGAATAGCGGTGTAGAATTAGACACATGGAGCGCTAGAGGATTTATTGGTAGACTCAGATTAGCTGAATACAACAAAGCAAATCCATCAAACAAGATGTCCGAAACACAAAATATTGGTTTATGTTCAGACAGAGTGAAGATAGGCGCATTTTATGCACCATTGGATACCGATGTTGTTCACGGGTGTACAAGAGCATTCGTTGAGCTCGAAAATACATCAGATAGTGATTTTTGTTTACAGGGTTGCTATTTGCATTACACAAGACCAACAGACGATAAGCAGACTGTATATCATTTGCCACTTACTGGTACAATAAAGGCAGGTGGTACGTATGTTATTGCAGGAGCTTATTATGGTAGCAAGAAAGATGAGAACGCTTACATATAGGTAGATTCTTATGATTAGGAATGGTACGAAAATGGTAAGCTTATTGATTTTGCAATTGATACAAAATCTGATCTAGGTAATGGATTTGCATTGACATATGGTAATGAAGAACTTACAGCAACAACATATCTATGGAAAGCTAACGATAGCTCTGTAACAACATTTAACGATTCTAAAACATATCCAAATTTATATGATCCATCATTTATTGATGCGATATATTTTTATAAGGGCGTTATAGATTCGTCTAAAACAGGATATTGGGCAAAGCTTGTTTTATCAATTACATCTAATACAATGTATAAGAATACATTTGAACTAGATCCAGCTTAGCAGGCTTATCAATCTGCTAACATAAAAGATAGTTCTAGAGCAAGATGGGCCAATACTTCCGACGTTTGGATTGTAGATTTGAGCTAGCCAACTATTACGTTTCCTCATTCTAATCTATAGTACAATATATCAAACTTCTAGCCAAAAGCATCTTATTTAAATAAAAACGTTTGTACTGATAAATCAAAGATTAATAAGGATAAACCAAATATGGTTACATGCTCTTTCGGTGTTAACTTACATAAAGATAGAGCATTTAACTGGATTTCTACAGGATATCATGACGAATATATTTGGATAAGATAGAAAGGATAGAAAGATTGGCAGAATAGTTTTGAGTCTTACAAAACTGTAGAATAGGCTAACTAGTAGTCTGACACATATCCTAGACGAAAGGAATTCTCTAAAGATGTTAACAATGTTGTATATAGCAGAATTATCAACAGATTTCCTGCTGATGGAACATAGTATACATCTCATAAATGTGTTATCAATGTAGTTGATTAGCCAGTTACAGGTGGTCCTTAGGTTTGGGAATACGTTGTAGGAAGACCAGATATAAATGGTAATCCTGGATCATATGTATCAGATGTACAGACATTTACGTTGTATCCGGAAACATATAAACCGGTAATTTATTAGACAACTGACCAGCAGGGATTCGATTGGCTTCAATATTAGGTTTGGGCTGCAGCAGCAAATAAACTTAATGAAAAGATTACAGAAGACCAAAATAACAGCAATATTATTCCTATTTTGGTTAATACTGGTGATATGACACAGAATGGAACAAGAATAAACGAATGGTTTGATTATTACAATGCGGGTAGTGTGTTATTCAACAAACTCGAATAGATGAATATTGTTGGAAACAATGACCTCTGCGGAACAGCTGTAACAGACCTTGGAACAGGAGACGATTTGGGAAAATCAAACTCATTCTATTTCCATGTATTCTACTGCTACGATATAGATGAGTCTACATTTGTACCAATTGTTAATGGTAAATATATACCGTCTCTGTATTATTTCGAATCAAAGAACTATAGATTCGTTATGATTAATAGCGAAATTACAATGATTAATTGCAGTCAATGGTTTAACCTTAAAGATGGAGAAGATACCGTTAATATTTATACAGGATATTCTATAGGTACAAATAAGAAGTTCGTTGGTGGATTTACGTCAATATATACTATGGTATACAATATGCTTAACACTAATAAAAAGTGTATTGCAGCTTGCCATGAAATGCCATTTACAGTAATAACCAATAGCAGTATATCAACTGGATAGGAGAAGTATTCAAGATCGCTTGGTCCTAATGGTTCAGCATTGATTGGAAGCCATTGTAATTAGATTGATAAAACAGAGAGTGGCTATGGAACGTATTGGTTAAGTAGACTTCTTGAATATAAGGGCGTTAAATTAATGATTGGTGGACACAAGCATACATACGCTTGTACGTATCCTGTTAGAGAGTACTTCTTCTTTGGATAGAACAAAAACAGTAAGGATAACTTTACAGAGTATTCAATGAGCGATACATTATAGAATGATAATGTTAGATTTGTTGAAGACGGTAAAGATTACACAAAATTCCCTTTAACAAAACGAGAGGATGTAGGACAGGCGCCTACTGGTTTCTTCCCATATACAAGTGTACCTAACCTTGAAGGTGGTGTCACTTATTTTATGTGTTAGGCTACAGGATTTAAGCTAACATCAAATAAAGAGCTTCCATCAGCTAATTAGAAATTCTCTTTAGCTATACCGGAAACAACAGTTAAAAACGGAAAGGATACAGCGAATGCAAATCAGAAATATCCTATGTTTGGTATTATAAGACTGGTTGATTCTGATTATAGTATAGAGCTTGTTAGAATAGCAAACATTCTAACAAAAACAGCCAAATTTACATAGTATGATTATTCTACATCACCTATGAAATTACAATATTTTAAACAAGTTGCGAATAACAATTATGGTGAATGGGTTGATGCAGAAACAACAATGCTTACGGTATGAGATTAAATAACAATTCTAAAATTGTTAGTGATGACGATATAATAATGTCGGATGGCTCAATGACGCTGTCCGACAGATTGTCATCAATAACAAATGATGTTAATTCACTTAAAACTAATGTTAAGTGGATTTATAAATATGGAGGAGTCGGTTCTGGATCAGGCGGAAGCGGAGGAGATAGTAATAAAACATTTAGTATATTTGCATCGCTTAATGGAGTATAGATTAAAAACAGCAATATTGTACTTAATGGCATAGACACTTATCCACTCTTAATTATAATCAATAATCCAAATGGTGGTAAGTTTAATGTAACGTATTCGTATACAACAAAATCTGCCACTGGAAGTGAAATAACATAGACTAGAACATAGATATTATCTATCGAAAATTCATTTAGATTTTAGACAAATATAAATCTGAATTCAAATTCATCTATAAGTATAACCGCTACAGATGGAAATGACACAAAATAGGTATCATGTCAATATATTGTTACTCCATATTAGTTTAATGTATCATTGGTTAATGACTCTGGTAGTTAGTATGTAACCGATGGTGATACGTATGAAATTTTTACAGAAACAGCAAAAAGTTCAGGTCTTAATGTAAAAGTTGATTATACTATATCTATTTCTGCATCTGTAAACTATTCTATAAAATTTGGTGGTACATAGCTGTAGTCTGGAAGTATAACAGACTAGAATGGATCATTATTATTTTAGATAGATAAAAATAATTTTACTGAAGAGAAATCCGGTTTATATTCCATTATATTTAATACACAAATAATACCAGATGGATAGGATTTAATTTCCAATGATTAGACTATTAATTTATCTCTTATTCCAGGAAATTTGTATTGTTTAATAACTCCTGATACAGGTATCATGTATTCATAGTAGCAAGATTATGATTATTATGAGTACGATCCAGGATACATATAGTTTAACTATAGAGTATATGAGGGTATTAATAACAATAGAAGCTATACTGTATTTGTGTATGTTAATGGAACATCTATGTTTAAAGATGGTTTAACAGTAACAGAAAGATAGCAAAATTCATTTAAAATACTCGCTTCAACCGCGGGATGGAATAATATAACTGTAAAAATAAACAATTATTCAGCTACATATTATTTTTATATAAAAGGTCAATCTAATGAGCTAGATTGGTTTGAAAATAGTTCCCAGTGGAAATAGCATTACTATAGAATAAATTCGTGCACTTCTTAGTTTTAGCAATATTTAAATAATACGTGTATATAGCAAACCGTTAACGCTAATCCAATTAAAATAAGTGGAATAGAACCGCCATAGGTTAGTGGATCTGGAAATATAAACACACATATAGCTATAGGTTTATAGTATAACTACATAAACACTGATGGTTCTGTTATTCTAAGCTTATACAATGATAGTGATTCTCCAATTATGACTGTAGGTCAAAACTCTACAACTAAAGGAGGTGTGTCTGTTAATTGTTATATTTAGAAATAGAACGATTCCAACAAGGACGATGTAACCAAATATCATCTGTTATAGATATTTTCCAAATTTGTAAAAAAGTCTGGTAATGATTCCTACTATGATGTTTCGATATATATAGACGGAAGAATGGAGGCATCTTTCCCAAGTTTATCAAACTCACCTTTATTGGTTAAGCAGTTGTAGATAGATAAGGCTAACGTATATATAAATACAATAGATGTTGATTATTTGCCTGTATCCGACATGTCTGAAAACAGTGATTATGATGTATACTAGTATTATCTAAAATATAGATCAGAAATAATTGTTGATCAGAGTGATGATTTTTAGTCTGAATTAAATCTTAGGGAGGATTTGAAAAAGTTCAAAGTAGGATTAAACGGAAGAGTTATAACTGACGGTGCGACCATTTCGAATATTGCAGAAAAAACATCAACACCAATACTCGTAATGACATGCCAGGATAATGGCACTGGAGAACCAATTATAGACAGGCTTGAAAGAAATTACGGAGAAGATGGAGCTGGTATTGGAAACGATTTTAATTTTCCTGTATCAATATAGTGGAGTCCAGGAAGATCGATTTTACGAGATATTTCTATGCCAGAGTCTTTTACAAATGCACAATTTAGAGCTGCCTTACAGGGATCTTCAACAAAATTGTACAGAGTAAAAAACTTTACATTATCTATAGAAAATACAGACCAATCAGAAACAGCTGATGTATATTTGTATTCTCCTAATTTTGATAAAAATAACCCTGATTCATTTTTGCCAGAAACATAGTTTACATTAAAAGCTGATGTTGTAGATAGCTCTCACTCGAACAATACGTCATGTGGTAGATTTGTAAACACAGTGTGTGAAAAATTTAGTGACAGTATTAACGAGGATAGTATGTTTAAACCTTATATCAAGAATTGTCTTGAAGGTTTTCCTATATTACTGTTTATGCACATAGTAACAGAAGATCCTGATAGCGGAAACAAGTCTGAAGTTTATTATTATTTTGGAATATATAATTTCAACCTTGGTAGAGAGGCATATTTTAATTTAGGATATAAAGATCTTAGTGTATTTGGCGATACTACAACATTAAATGGAAATGGCGAAGAATTTGTTTTTTATAAAATAAACAACGACGACAACGTATTAAGAGAAGGTCTTGGTGTTGCCGAGATCTAGGGAGGATCTAATTATTTTGATTTCTCTTAGTATGATTCATCAATTCTGTTTCAGCAAAGTAAAGATAATGACAACACTTATATGTTTGGAGATTTGGTTCACGGATCAAATTTTTCAGAAGCCGAACTGTAGTAGTCAATATAGAAATTTGTTAAATCAGTTGCACTTGGTGGAGGATACCTTTTTGATTACATAAAAAAGACAAGAGGTTCTTATGCCGACGGATACTCAGCAGAAGAACTTGATAGCAAAGGAAACAAAACCGGAGTATCATTAAATTCTGTACCAGATTATACAAAACAATACAGAAGAAGATCAGATTCTGGTGCGTGGGTATACGAGCTTAGTAAGGAAATAAATCCAGGAACACGAAATGACTTAATGGATTTATGTATCCCTGATGTAGATAACAATAGACCATCTGAATTAAATTTCCAATCTGTGTCAGAATACTATACAATATGTATGGTGTTAGGATTAGTTGATAGTGTTATGAAAAACCTTAACATTAAAACGTGGACTGGAAAAAACTAGGCTGGAACAACTTGGGTTACTGCGTTTTATGATATGGATACATGTCTTGGAATTAATAATAGTGGTGGAAATATTTCGTATTTCGCATTTTCTGATTATTGGGATGGACAGGTAGAAAAAACATAGGATGGTGTAGATTACCCAAAGAATGTACGAATATACAGAGACTTCTCTCCATCGACACTTGGTTCAAATGGTTTCGATGTTCCGTCGTCATATTTATTCGCTGTTGCAAAATATGCTAGATTAATTTTTAAGGATGATGAGTAGTACACAGTTTACTATCCACAAGAGCTTTATGCAAAGTGGAGAAGCAATGTTGTAAACAACAAAACGCATGAAGGTATATTAAAAAATGCTGATTATTTTGTTGATAATTTCTATGCGAGCAATCTTGGTTCTATAAACAACTTACTTGTAACATACAATTACAGATCAAAATATCTTTCATTAGGAACTAACAAAACATCAATTGCGTGGATAACTACAGATTATGAAAAGTTTAATGGAACTAGAATAAATTATGTAAGGGACTGGTTTAATGGAAGACTTCATATTCTTGATGCTTATTTCAATTTAAATTCAAGTGTAAGCGTTCCTATTTAGTATAGAGACGAATAGGGAAACTGGAAAGATTTAAATTTGAGCAGCGATCCAAATGTTGATGATATAGTTTACGATTAGACATACAATGCTTCTAATTATTCTGTTGCATCAAATCAGGATGTTATAATCCTTAGGGATATATTTTCATCTGGTAGTTCTTCCGCTGGAATCTAGCTTGGTAAAAATGTCAGCTTTAGAGTAAAATGTCCAAAGTATTCTCCTTTGCAGATTGTTAAATCTAATTAGGTTTTGGCAAATTATATAATAGGTGGAGATAATTATCAATAGATTAAATTAACTACAACTGGAGTACAGGGTATTAAAGTTGGAGGATCTTAGCTATGGACATATCTTTAGGATATAAACTGGATAGAAGGCGGAAGCTAGAATGGATTGTATATAGGCTCAGATAGGCTTGAGTCAATATATGGTTCAACAAATTCATTTGGTAGCTTTAGCTTTGATACACCTAGTGTTAAAACTATTAGTTTAACGTCTCCTGGATATACTGCAACATTAAATCTTAACGGATCAGATAAATATCCAAATTTAAATTCAGTAAACCTAAGCGGGTCAAAAATGAGTTTGGCAGCTAATTCTTTAAATATAAAGAATGTTGATGTAAGTAATATAAAAAATAGTTAGGCTAAAATATCTATAACAAACTGTCCAAGTATAACATCTTTTTCTGTAAGCAATAGTTAGATCCAGACTCTTTAGTGGTCTCAAATATCTGGTCAGTACAAAGTTCTAAAATTTGACAATAATACAAATATTACAAATTTCAATCTATCATGCATAGATTATGGTAGTAGCTTTACACTTATTGGAGATAATGCTGTAGAAAACGTGACGTTGCAAGGATTTGAAACTATACGTATAAATAATTGCCCAAAACTTAAAACTGTAACAATTTAGCCATATGACAATCATGTAGATAAATAGATATATACAAGAAGTATAAGTATAACAAACTGTACAGACAATTAGCTTTGTATAAAAGATAGTAATGGTGAAGCTAAGCCAAATACTATTAATTTGGTAAATTCGACACATTTGGAAAATATAGATTTCAATGGAGATGTATATATAAGAAATGTTTATTTACCTAGCAATATAACTGCTATTCATGATTGCTTTAGAGGAATAACTAACCTTGAAACGATCGATGCAGAATCACTCTATATAAATTATAATGCGTTTTACGATTGTACTAATTTTAGAGGACTTAATAGCGACGGAGGATTTGCTGATTTAAAAGTTAATTAGAATACATAGAATTTGGCAAACGCATTCTATAATACATCTGTTGATATTAATTTTGTTTCAAACTTCTATAAAACAGCAATCCCTAGCAATAATTCTGTTACAGATATTCATTCTATGTTTAATAGAGGGAATATAATATTTGATCAAAATG
>ERZ1023853.19-NODE-19-length-37483-cov-11.262557_pt1 | contig 37483 bp, 27 predicted proteins | sample MGYA00380386_ERZ1023853 | MGnify/ENA primary metagenome ERZ1023853 (study PRJEB33179, sample SAMN07449009) | human gut metagenome | biome: Human-gut; feature: Human associated habitat; material: Faeces | host: Homo sapiens | place: India: Bhopal | collected...
ATTCGTCCCGCATAGCGACGGCACCGAGCAGGGTCGGTTCATGGAGAGGCAGCTTGCGATAAGCCTTATAGGCCGTATAGACCGCTTCCTTGGCAATGGAAATCCCCGTCACCAGCTCGCCCATAGGCGGACAGTGCAAGTAGTCATCGAGGCTCATGCAGCCCTTGTCCTGGAGCTGTACATCGACGTGGAGGGACAAGAGGATCGGCAGCAGGACGGAAAAGGGCGCCTTGCTGGAAATGACACCGCCCAGGGTCCCATAGCGCTGGATATTCTTATCGGCAACGTCGCTGATAGCCTTGCTGATGGCTCCGCCAGCAAAATTCTGGATGGCCTGGGAAATCTTGATCTGCCACAGAGGCGTCATGGCCCCGATGACAATTTCATCGGCCCTTTCGTCAATATAAGTCAGGCCGGCTTTCGACAAATCGACAGCCAGGTCATAATGGTCTTTTTTATATTTCAATCCCTGTGTCCCAGCTAAAAAGACGGCCGATGCAGCCTGCCGATAGGCAGCATAGGCCGCTGCCGGATTATCTGGGACAAGGGTCGTCGTACTGGTAATCACTAGCACTTACCCCTTTCCTTTTCATAGCGGGATTCCCGTACACGGATAATCGCCAAGGCCGACGTTCGGCCGGTCCTTATCCAGTAAAAAAGAACCGCCACACTCATCTACGACGGCATCGACAAGGGCATCGACGCCGATGTCGCTGCACAAATCCATTTCTTCTTTATACAACAAAATAGGCATGAGCAATTCGACAGCCGTACCATCGGGCATCTTCACGCCGCCCAGCTGCCCCTCGAATTGGACGATGACCAGGCCGGATAGAGCCGTATCTGCAGCAAAGGGCTCATTGGCCTCCGTATTGGGCAGGAGAAAGCCATAAGCCATCCACATATCATGGACGTGAGGGAACCGTCCTAACTCCATGAGCAGCCAAATAGGCCAGGCCTGTTCATCAGCCAGGGAAAGGTCCCGGTCCTTGCGGAAAGGCCAGTCGGCCGGCAAGATGAGGCAGAGTTCGCTGTACCCTTCTTTCCCGGTCACAAATTCACCGGACGGATAGTGCATAGGCGCAGCACTCATGCCCATGGTATGAAGCAAATAAAAAGGTTCTTCAACGGTCGGGTACAGGAGTTCGACATCGACAGCCAGCGGCGTCCCATCCGGATCGTGAAAGACTTTCCACTGCCGGTGCGGAAAGAGGCTGTGGAAGTACTGCTGGACACAGCGCCCATAGCCTGGATGGACAGGCGTCATCTTTTCCGTGTCCATCAAGGAAAAGAACCGCGGCCATGCCGGGGCTGTCCGGGTCAAAGAGCTCATAGAATCCCCTCCCTTTTCGTTCGATTCAGCTTCATTATATCATACTATAAGCGAAAAATGGACCTGCGCAACCAAAAAGAGGCACCGCGAACGCGACGCCCCTCTCCACTATCATGACGATAGACTTTTTTGCCCTCAGCGTCCGTGCCGGAGGGATTCACAGAATCTCATCGCCTGTTCAATTGACGGGATATATCATAACAATAAATGAGAAAAATGTCAAATCCCACCGGCCCGGCGCTCCTTGTAAAAGCCAGGTCGGTATAGTAAAATAAAGAGTACATAGAACGCACTTATATTAACATCAAAGGGATGAATCACATTGAAGGTACGCTGGGTAGAATTGAACCGTTTTGAAGCCGAACTGATTCTCGAATTTGCCTGCCAGCCAAAAGATGCGCCCGTATCTGCCAGCCTATGCCGCATGATATACCGCCGGCTCGAAGGCCAGCCGGTACTGGCACAGAGCCAGCCGGGAGCAGAGGGAGAGTCGTAAAAGGCGCTGTCGCATGAAGACAGCGCCTTTTCCTCACTCTTCCATTGCTTTTTCCAGTCTGGCTGCGATGGTCTTTCCTGTTTCGGTCCGGGCCAGGCCGCCGTCGGACGTTTCTTTCAAGGCGACCGGCATGAGGCGGCCGATTTCAGCCATGGCCGCGATGACTTCGTCCGGCGGGATGACGCTCCGGATGCCGGCCAAAGCCATTTCAGCAGCCGTAATGGCTTCGACGGCAAAGATGGCGTTGCGCTTGACACAGGGCACTTCGACGAGGCCGGCGACAGGGTCGCAGGCCAGGCCCAGGGTATTTTTCATACACAAAGCGAAGGCCTGCAATATCGTATCGTTATCGCCGCCAGCCATTTCAGCGACCGCTGCGGCAGCCATGGCAGCGGCGGTCCCACATTCGGCCTGGCAGCCGCCGACGGCACCGGCGACGGAAGCATTGCGGGCCACGACGGCACCGATGCCGGCTGCCGTGAACAAGGCGTCGACCAAGGCTTTGCGGGGAACTTTCAAGATTTCGGCTGCCGCCATCATGACGGCCGGCACGATACCGCAGGAACCGGCCGTCGGGCAGGCGACGATTTTGAACATCTTGGCATTGGCTTCGCTGACGGCCAGCGCGTAAACGGCGGCTTTATGGGTCAGCGATCCCAGTAATTGCGGCGCCTTTTCGGCCAATTTATGGGCATCGCCGCCGACGAGGCCGCTGACCGATTTTCCCGGATCCTTCATGCCGGCATCGATGGATTCCTGGAAAACATCGAGACGGCTGGCCATGACGGCCCGTACTCTTTCTTCTATTTCTTCGGACGACTCTACTTCATGACGCACGACAATGTCTGACAGAGTCGTCTTTTCTTTTTCTGCCAGGGCCAATAAATCATGAAGGGTCTTATATTCATATTTATACATGTGTTCCTCCTAGAGCGGCAGCAGCGTGACGACGCTCTCAATGGCCGTAATATTCTGTATCATGTGGACGATTTCGTTGGGAACGGGACTGTCCGTGCAGACGATCATGACAGCCGTTTCATTCTTAGCGCTGCGGAAGACGCGCATATTCGACACGTTGATATGGCCGATAGCCAGGACCGTCGTCGCCTGGGCGATGATGCCCGGCTGGTCTTTATGAACCGTAATCAGCGTGTGTTCTTCCCCATTCAAGGCGACTTCAGAGCCATTGATCTCGCGGATCTCGATCTTACCGCCGCCCAAAGAGACGCCGAGGACTTCCATCTGCCGTCCCGAGGCGCCGGTCATGGCGATGCGTACCGTATTGGGATGGTCCACTTCTTCATCAGACCGATGAAATTCAATAGCCAGGCCCTGTTCTTCGGCAAGGGCAAAAGACGTGCGCAGCCGGACATCATCGGCCGAAAACCCCAGCAGGCCGGCCACGAGGGCCCGGTCCGTGCCGTGGCCCTTATAGGTCTTGGCAAACGAACCGTAGACCGTGATGACGGCTTTCTTCGGTTCTTCCTTTAAAATCTCCCTGGCCATGAGGCCGATCCGGGCCGCTCCGGCCGTGTGGGAACTGGAAGGCCCGATCATGACGGGACCGACCACATCAAAAACTCCCATGAGAAAACCTCCTTATATTCTGATTTCTTTTTGTAAATGCAAGCTGTAAATGTAAGTTTCGCTGACGGGCCTGCCCGTAATCTGTTCGACAGCCCGTTTGTATAAGGCCAGCTGGACGGCATAGCGCTTGCGGAAAGCGTCCTTCCTTTCCAGCCGGTCCGACTTGTAGTCGACGAGGATCCAGCCATCGTCTTCGCGGAAGAGGCAGTCGATGACCCCTTGGATCAAGATGCGTTCTCCCCCTTCCACAGCAGGCAGGGGATCGCCGCCGGCCAAAAGCACGGTAAACGGATATTCACGATGCAGCTCCGGCGACATGGCCATGCGCCGGCCCAGGTCAGACTGACAGAAGGCGGCTAAGACCGGCACGTAGACCAGCTTTGCTTCGTCACGGCTCAACAACCCCTGTCGGACAAAGGTTTCGATTTCACGGCGCAATGTATCCACGGTCTGGTCCGCAGCCGGCGTGATATACTGCAGGGCTTTGTGCAGGGCCGTCCCGCGCTGGGCACCGCTGACTTTCTCTTCTTCTTCGGCCAGCCAGGGCGGCAGTTCGGAAAAGGCATCGTCTTCGCCCGGTGCGGCAGCGATGACGGCACCGGCCGGGATGGACAGGCCCTCTTCTTCGGCCAGTTCATCACTATGCAGTTCCTGGTATTTTCGTTTGACTTCGGATACGGAAAACTTAGCCGCTGTCCGGACGGCCTGGGGATAGGCATACTGCCAGGACAGCTGTGCGTCAAGCCAGTCCGGGATGGGCGTCCCCGTCGCATCGCCGCGCCGCAAAGCTTCCAGCCGCGGTTCCTGTTCACAGGCCTCGTCATCGGCCGCAGCCGCCGTCCCAGCCGGCGTAATGTGTACGTCCCAGATATCGCCCTGCCAAGCTGCCCCGGGCCGGGCATATTCCGTATCGGCCCGGGCACCGAAAGTGTCGAGCGCCGCCGGCATGACCCAGTCGAAATACGATTTGGCCTGGGCCGGGTTGAGGCGGCTCGTCCAGCGCTGCCAGTCATCGGCAACATGTGTACTGTGGCCTGTCAGGATGAGCTGATCCCTGGCGCGGGTCATGGCGACATAGAGGATACGTTCTTCTTCGGCCGTCCCTTCCCAGCGCAGCTGGGCCGCGATGCCGCTCCAGATGAGCGTCGGGTAAGACATGCGCCATTCCGGGTCATACTGCTTGAGGCCGATGCCCAGACGGTTGTGGAAGAGTATCTGGTCCTGCATGTCGCGCCGGTTGAAGGCTTTACCCAGATCGGCGACGAAGACGACCGGAAATTCCAGGCCTTTGCTCTTGTGGATACTCATGATGCGCACGACGTCTTCATTTTCGCTGACGACTTTAGCCGGTGCCAGGTCGAGGCCGTCTTCTTTCATCTTGTCCATGAGCTGCAAATAGCGGAACAGGCCGCGGAAGCCGGCATCCTCATACTGCTGGGCCCGGTCGTACAGGGCCTTCAGGTTGGCCTGGCGCACATCACCGCCCGGCATGGACCCGACGAAATCGACATAGGCCGTATCATCGTACAGGCGCTGCAAGAGCTCTGCTACACCATGGCGGCGGCTGTACGTGCGCCACGAATCAAAGGTCTCCATGAACTGCAGCAGGTCTTCCTTCTTATCGTCCCCCTCGGGCAGGGCTGCCGCATAGGCCGGCAGGTTCTGCCACAGCGTCCCGTCCCCCGCCAGGCGGACATCGGCCAGGGCCGTTTCATCCAATCCGACCAGGGGCGACCGCAGGACCGCCGCCATGGCCAGGTCCTGTTCCGGGTTATCGATACAGCGCAGGAGAGACAACATGACCTGGACTTCGACGGCGGCAAAATAACCGCCGCTCTGTTCAGCATAGGCCGGAATGCCCCCTTCCTGCAAGGCCTGGATGAGGATGTCGGCCTTGCCGGCCATGGAGCGCAGTAGGATGACGATATGGCGATAGGACAAGGGCTCCAGCGTACCGTCCTTGCGGGCTGCCATACGGCCGCTGGCCAGGAGCTCGCCGATGCGGCGGGCAATGAAGCGGCTTTCCTTTTCAAAGGCCGTACTGCCGTCATCGTCTTCGTCGTCCTTTGCCGTCGGCACGATATCGACCTCGACAGGACCGCCGATCCAGCGGTCATCATCGGGAGCCTGCCGGCCGGCATAGAGTTTTTCCCGTTCTCCATAGTCCATGCCAGCAGCATCCCTCGTCATGGCCCGCAAAAAGACGTCATTTACCGCATCGAGGATGACCGGGACGCTGCGGAAGTTCCGCCCCAGGTCGATACAGCGCTGCACGGCCTTTTCATCGCGGCTGAAGGACTGGTATTTATCGAGGAACAACGTCGGGTCGGCCAGGCGGAAGCGGTAGATGCTCTGCTTGATATCGCCGACCATGAAGCGGTTATCGTCGCCCGAGACGAGACGGGTAATGAGTTCCTGGACACCGTTCGTATCCTGGTACTCATCGATGAAGACTTCTTCATACTGGCTGCGCAGTTCTTCCGCCGCTGCTGACGGCACGGGATGCTCCGGCGATGCGTCAGGTGCCAGGAGGATCTGCAGACAAAAGTGTTCCAAGTCGCTGAAGTCGATCCAGCCCTTTTCTTTCTTCGCTGCCCCATAGGCTTTGGCAAAATCCAGGGTCAGCGTCACCAGACCCGCCATGACCGGTTTCATGGTCCGCATGCCGTCGAGCCATTCTTCCGGCGTCGCCGAGAAATAAACGGGCTGCAGCGTCTTGGTGATATCTTTCTTGACATCATCCCGCACTTTCTTGCACCGTTCCCAGACAGCCTTATCTTCATCGGATAATTTCCGCAGCCCTTTCAGGCGCGGGAAATCAATGGCCCGGACGAAGCGGCTCAGATCATTCCAGGACTGCGCCTGTACAGCCTGCCGAAGGGCGGCCTGTTCCGCCGTGAACTGGTCACAGGCAGGCGCAAAGGCCTCGCGTTGGCGCAGGTGGTAGAGCACGCCTTCATAACGGCGGACATCTTCTTCCAGGATACGGCGCACGGCATCCTTGACCGGTTCCGCCCAGACCATATCGTCGATGACGGCATCGGGAGCTACGTCATAGGCCTGGGCCGCCGCTTTCAGCCAGTGTTCCGGCCAGGCCATGCTGCGGGCATAGGTATACATGCGGCTCACCGTATCCATGAGCACGTCGTCACCGCGGTCGCTGCCAAACATATCGGCCAGCGGATAGAGAACCGATGCCTTTTCATCGTCTTCATAATAGGACAAGAACACGTCTTCCAGGACCTGACGCCGCAAGAGGTTCAATTCTTCTTCACCGGCAATGGAAAAAGCCGGGTCCAGGTCAATCGTATAAAAATACTTGCGGATGACATGCTGGCAAAAGGCATGGAGCGTCGAGATCTGGGCCGATGGCAGCAGGGCCAGCTGCCGTTCGACGCGGGGGTCCTGCGTTTCCGACAAGGCTTTCATGAGGGCGGTCCCGATGCGGTCGCGCATTTCGGCAGCGGCAGCCTTGGTAAAGGTAACGACTAATAATTCGGTAATATCGACGGGATATTCCTTATCCAGGAGACGGCGGATGATTCGTTCTACCAAAACGGCCGTCTTCCCGGAACCGGCAGCTGCCGACAAGAGCAGCGTCTGTCCCCGGCTGTCAATGGCTGCCTGCTGTTCATTTGTCCAGGCCATTTTCGTCATCTCCTTCATCAAACATCTTGCGGATCATATCGTCTTTATCTTCCCGTCCGGCAGTATCATAGGTGTTGCCGGCCATGGCCACATCGAAGCGGCATACCGGTCGGTACGGGCAATAGCTGCACGGTGCCTTCTGTCCCAGGAGGACGGGATGGATGGAAATATCGCCGTCACCGATATGGCCGGCAATATCCTCAATCTGCCGGGCCGCCCAGTCGAGCAGGTGGCTCCAGCCCGCTTCATTATAGAGCGTGTGGGACGCATCACTTAAGGTACCGTCCTTTTTCAGCCTCAAGTTGAGGAAATCGGAAAAGCCCTGCATCGACGTATCCAGCTGCTGCATGACCTGGCCGTCATCGAGGTAGAAGCCGGTCAATTTTCCCTTAGACTCATAGAGCTTCTTCTTATCCTCGTCGCTGACGCGGTATTCCAGGGACACCCGGTCATTGCGGACGTAGCAGTACAGCACGGCAGCCGGAATGGCATCGCCGCCAATATTGAGCAGGGCCACGAACATATAGGTCAGGAGCTGCAGTTCCAGGCCCGTGAAAATCTGGCTGATGTCGAGTTGTTTGCGTCCCGATTTATAATCGATGATGACGACATACTTATGGTCTCCCTGGCGAAGGGTATCGATGCGGTCGATCTGCCCGGTGACGACGACGTGGAGGCCGTTCTTCAAGGTGAAGCGCAGGGCTTCCCAGGGACTGCCCGGGCGGCCGAAGGATTTTTCCAGCCCTTCCATATGGAAATCGGACACGGCACTGAACGCACTGAGACGGCGTACCGTCCGGGTCAGGGTCTGGATGAGCCGTTCCTTGATCTGGGCGAAATAGGCATTGGACATGAGGATATCGTGCTGGACCTGTGGGGCCAGTTCATCCGTTGCCTGGCGGCAGATAGCCGGGACTTCACTGTCCGGGATGTCATGCCACTGCTTCTGTTCGCGGAGCAGTTTTTCCCCGATGATGCGCAGGGCCCCATGGACCAGCATGCCCAGGTCGGGGGCGGCAAACTGATAGCGCGGCCGTTCTTCCAGCCCCAGGCCGTAGCGGGAATAGTAAGCAAAGGGACAGCTGCGGTACTGCTCAAACTTCGTGACCGACCCCCGCAAAGTCCCATCGGGAGCGAACAGGCGGCGGACCAGCGCCTCCGGCAAGGTGACGGGCAGGTTCGTGTGGAACAGGCCCTGCACGGCGCGGACAGCCTGATGGCGCCAGCCATGCTGCCAGGCCCAGTCATAGAGAGCCCACCAGACGGGATCGACGGCCTGGCCTTCCGCAGCCGGCCGCAAATGACCGGGCAGGTAGTCCAGCGCTGCCGGCAAAGCCAGCAGATACTCGGCTTCCTGACCGGGCGGCACTTTCGTATCTTTGCGGATGATGCCGGCTGTATAGCCCTTATCACAGAGCTGATGGATCCACGACGCCTTTTCCAGGGCGCTGCCGTCATCGTCAGCGATGACATAAGATACGACGAATCGTTCACTGGCCCGGGTCGCGCCTAAATAGAACAAGAAGCGTTCCTGGAACGAACGGAAGCGGCTCCCCGGCCCGAGGACGATACCCAGGTCGGCCAGACGGTGGCGTTCCTTATCGCTGAACAGCCCTTCTTCCTGGCTGTGCTGGGGAAAGATGCCGTCATTGACGCCGCATAAAAAGACGACTTTCGCCTGCATCGTATACCCCCGTTCCACAGCAGTCAGCGTCACGTGGTCCAGCGTCGGCGGAATGAGGCTGAATTTCAGACTGCCCAGGCCATCTTCGACGATGCGGGAAAATTCATCGAGATCCGTTTCATCGTCACCGCAAAGGCTGACGATTTCATTGAGGAAGGTCCCGATGCGCTTCCAGACCTGTTCGTGTTCCTTGCCTTCTTCGGCAAGGCCCGACTGTTCATCTTCTTCCTGCCACTGGCGCAAGGCGTCGGGGATGCCCAGCCGGCACAGCCATCGGTACAACAGGGTACACCAATCGCGCAGGCAATGGGATTCCTGGGCTTCGTTCCAGCAGGGGAAGAGGATATCCCGCACGCGCTGGCGGATGTCGTTGATGCGCTGCAAGCAGGCTTCTTCCCGTTCGTCCACGACCTGTGGCTGTTCCTGCCGGCGCCCATAGGTCCATTCGCCATCCCGCAGCCAATGGCGGCCCTGGATGCCGTAAGCCAGACAATAATTTTCCAAATCGTCGACATCGTGGCGGCTCACGGGAAAGAGGTCCGTCTTGAGCAGGCGAAAGATCGACTCATGGGACCAGCGGCTGCGGAAGACGCCGAACAGGGCCGAAATCGCCTCGGCCGCCGGATGGCTGGTCATGGGCCGGCGATAGTCGCTGAAGCAGGGGATGCCGTAGCGCCGGAAGATGCGTTCGACCCGGTCGTGGTACAAATCGCTCGTCCTGGCCAGGACGAGAAAGTCACGATAACGATAGCCCTGATGGCAGAGAGCGGCGATTTTCCGGGCAACGCTGTCGATTTCGCCGTCCCTGTCGGAACATTCCCAGATTTCCAGGGCCGATACGGGCTGTGTCATTTCAGCCGGTACAGGCCGGAAGAAGGCGTCGCGAAAGACCATCAGCGGGCCGTCCGGCCTTTTGGCTACCTTGGTCGTTTCCAGATGAGGAAAGAGGGTCTTTAAATCGCGATAGACTTCATAAGCCCGGTGAAACAAAGCCGTTTCCCGCCGCTGCTGTTCCAGGTGTTCCTCGTCGATGGTCAGGGTAATCGTCACCTGCGCCGTCACGCGTTCCATTTGCCGCAAAATCTCCATCTGCTGCGGTGTAAACCACTGAAACCCGTCGACCCAGACATGGGCGCCCTGGAGGAAGGAATAATGACCGACTTCCCGGGCCAGCAGGGTCATCGTATCGTCTGCCGAGCCGAAATGATCGGCCAGAAAATCCTGATACGCTCCGTAGAGCCGGGAAATATCTTCCAGCTTATGCGACAGCGTCGGATTGGGGACGGCTTCGGCAGCTTTACGCAAGGCATCCGGTGTGACACAGAAAGACCGACATTCCCATAAGAAACGGCCAGCCGTATCGGCAAAATTCGGCTGTCTGGCCGCCGTCTGCAAGACGGAAAACTCTTTTTCCCCCTTGTGCAGCAGGCGCTGTAAAATAATCTTCCGGGCCAGTTCGGACAGAGACGCATGGGCCAGGCCCCGTTCCTGGAACACGTTATAAGCCAGGCGGGAAAAACCGACGACTTGCGTCCCTATAAAGCCCTGTCCCTCTGAATGTTCAGCCAGATGCCGTTCGGCGCCATATGTCGCCTGGTCAGGGACAAGGAGCAAAGCCTTGCCGCCGGCAGCCGCACAGGCCTGTATCTCCCGATAGCACTGCGTCGACTTGCCGCTTCCGGCCTTGCCCAATAATACGGTAACAGCCATGGACGTACCTCCTTACATAAAAATCGATTATCTCTATTATACCCGATTTCCACTGGAAAAGAACAGTAAAAAGAGGCTGTCGCATGAAGACAGCCTCTTTTGGCGTATTAAGTTTGCAGTTTGTAGTTTCCAAAGCCTTCACGCGGCAAAAATCAATGGAAGATGGCGCAGGCCGTCTTGAGGAAGGGCAGGCGTTTGCTCAGGCCCGTCCGCGACCGCTGGATCCACTTGAGGTCATACGGTTCAAAGACGACGCGCTTATAGGCTTCGATATCCAAGGGCGTGCCATCCCAGTCAGAATGGATGTCCCCGGTCTGTTTGATGAGGATATCGTAGAGGATGTCGTATTCTTTGTCATCCCGTCTATCCCGTTCGATGACCGTGCTGTACGGCAGGGTCTTATGATAGGTCAGTTCCATGCCTTTGTAGTCGAAATGGAAGCCACAACGCATGCGGCAGCCATCAAGACCGGTATAATCGGCGATTTTCTTCAAGTCGTGAAGGATATGGTCGTGACCTTCTTCATAGAGATTGTCCGGCGTCGTTTCCGTATAGTCGAAACGGAACTGAATCGATGCCCCGTCGATGTGGCGGAACCGTTCCAGGTACGGCTTGAGCTGGTCAGCCGGATATTTCTTATACAATACACAGTTGATACGGAAAGGAACAGCCAGACGGCTCAAGAGAGCGTCATTCGATTCCTGTACATAATGCTGCATATGGCGCGATACGTTGATGCAGGTAATCTTATGGCGGTTGCGTTCTGTAAAGGCGACGATGTCGTCTTCCGATTGGTTTTCAAAGACCGGCAAGGTCGTATTGATGTATACCTTATGTGTCACAGGAATACAGTCCAGCATACGCTGCAGCGATTCCATATTGGCAAAAGGTTCGCCGCCAGTGAAGACAAAGTCACAGAACGGCGTAATGCTATCCATCAGGCGGATGCTCCGGCAGATAGCCTCTTCGGAAAAACCAGTCATGTCTTCATATTCTGCCTTGTTGATGCAGAACGGACAATGATTGTGACAGTTGTAAGGCACGAAAACCGTGACGGTAGCTCCGCCATTCCGTGTCTTATACGGGTGGACCACACGCGGTACAGTCGTTGCGGCCATGCTGATTGTTGTTTTCATTCTTCTTTCGCCTCGAATCGTGGATAAGATCCCAAGCTGTTCCCACACTGCTGCCGACGAAAAGGAAAATATTTTTTCATCTTACAGCAGACAATCTTGTGACCCGAATGTAGTATCCACGGTTATTGTACCATAAAAGTCCAGTTCTGCAAATGCATATTCTATATTCCCCTTTTGCATAATTTTCATATAAAAACAATTCATATAGGGAAATATTTAATTTTATTATTTTTTTATTGTTTTTCCTTCAATCGAGGGCCTTGCTGATGTCAGCTGCCGTCTTTTTGACGGCCTCAATGGCCATGTTCCGTTCTTCCCCAGCCAGTCGTTCCGCCGGTCCGGATAGACTGATAGCTGCCGTGATATGGCCGCCATAAAAAATAGGCGCCGCAATGCAGGCCATGCCGAGTTCCACTTCTTCCCGTTCTACGGCATAGCCCCGGCGGCGGATTTTTTCCAGTTCCTGGAGCAAATCGCCCCAGTCGGTCACGGTATACTCAGTAAACTTCTGTAGCGTACATCCCGTGTAGGTGTGCAGGTATTCCGGTGAAAAAGCGAGCAGGCACTTGCCCGACGCCGAACAATACGCCGGACGGACGGCACCGACAGGTGGTGCCGTATCAATCGTCCTGGGCGACTTTATCTTTTCTAAAATGATGTGCTGCGGATAAGGCGCTCCGTTATGGGCAAACGTCGTGATGTGGACGCCTTCGTTGCATTGCAGGGACAAGGCCTTGGCATAGGGATAGGCGACTTTGGGGAATTTATCCTTTTCCCGGAACAGCATCCCCAGGGCATAGACCTGGAGCCCCAGCCAGTATTTCCCCGTTTCGTTGTCTTTTTGGACGAATCCGCGCCGTTCCAGCGTATCCATAGTACGGCTGACCGTACTCTTATGAAGTTCCATCATCTTGCTGATACTGGTCACACTGAGGGGCCTTTCTTCTTTTAAAAAGAGCTGTAAAACGGCCAGGGCCCGGTCAATCGATTCAATCATCCTCGTTCCCCCGATCCGGCATCTTCACGACGCCAAGAAATAATATACTTATTATAGGGAATACTCCTATAATGTCAAGAGGGAAGGCCAGGCAGTCTCCTGAAACCCATCAATGGCAGGCCTCCCGGGAAGCCTGGCTATGGTCGTACAGGCACTGTGACAGCTTGCGGATCAACGCTTCACATTCCAAATGGCCGCGCCAGCTCTTCGGAATGGCCTGGACTCCATCCTGAGCGCCCATGATATTCCCGCAGATGGCGCCGCACGTATCGCTGTCACCATCCTGATTGCAGGCCATGAGGACAGCATCTTTCAGATGCCCCGTCTTGAGGACGCAGTACACGGACAGGGCCAAGGCTTCATCGCCTTTCTTGCCCAGTCCCAGCTTCTTCATGGAGTGAACCGGGTTGCGGTCGGTCACGGCTTCGTCAACAGCCCGCAGGATGGTCTTCATGAGCGGCGTCCCTTCCGGGTCCCCCTGTAAGATGCGCAAGGCGCCTCCCAGGGCCGTGCTGATATCCTTTCCTGCCGCCAGGAAAGCGATCATGGCACCCAGTGTCGCCGTCGGCAAATACGCTTCCGGACCGCCGTGGGTCAGGCTGGCAGCCTGGCAGCCGACGGCAAAGGCCTTTTCCGGGTCACCGGCGTAAAACAAGCCGATGGGCGCCGCCCGCATGACCGTGCTGCTGCCACAGCTGTGGTTCATCGGTTCCTGACGGGACAACTTTTTCCCTGAGGCCAGGGATGTCAGGCAGGTCTTTCCCGGCGAGCGGCGGGCAAAGAGTTCTTCTTCTCCCATGATGTCGTAGTCGCAATCGACTTCATGGGGCTGGCGCTTCATCCATTTTTCCTGTTCCGGATGAATGATGCGTTCTGTCTGCGTATAGTACCAGCGCATGTACGACCGATACAGTCCATCTGAAGGTTCCAGTCCGTCGTGGTCAGCCCACAGCATGCCGTCAGCCGTGAACAAAGCCAGCTGCGTATCGTCCGAAATCAGGCTCTTATTGCCATTTTTAGCCGATTTTAAAACAGTACGCAATCCATAAGGACCGTATTTCTTATGAATCGTCTTCAAATCATCACATTCAATGACGAAACCCAAAGCGTCACCTACAGCGCCACCAAACATGCAACCCATAAACCGATCTAGCCCATCCATGTAGCATCCTCCTATCCGTAATCCTGCTTTTCTTTTTCTCGAAAAAAATTTTACATTTTCGTTCAAGTAGTATATAATAAAAAGTTTATATATCCATTATACAGGTTGTGATAGGAATTTGCAAATAAAAAAAAAACGGGCCGCCCTTTGGGACGGCCCCTACGAACTACTAACATTTATTTTCCGGCTACGAGGAGATCGGTCTTTCCTTCTACGCGGTCCATGGCTTTCTTTACGATAGCGGCCAGGCCTTGCATCTTGATTTCCGGGATGGAGCAGACGCCGAGGCGGACGCCCTGAGCCAGGGGGCCGGCAAAGACCAGGTCGTCTTCCAGGGCCTGGCAGACGGCAGCTGATTTCTGAGTCGGGATGGAAATGAAGAAGCCCCCTTTATAAGGCACATAAGAGAGACCGCAACGGTCGGCTTCATATGTAAAGATATCGGCACGGCGGCGCAGGCTCTTGGCGAAGGCCAGGCGTTCCAGATCGAGCTGGGCCATGAGGTCGCGGTCGCTGCGTATCCGGGTCAGGAGCGTCATGGCTGCGCGGTTGATGTTCGACCAGGCCGTGCGGGCGGAATATTTGCCCAGATTGGCAAATTCTTCGATGACAGCTTGGCTCGACGACAAGCCGACGAGGGCCCCAGCGCGCTGGCCGTACATCGTATAACCTTTGGACATGCTGAAAGCAAACATGGTAAAGATATGTTCCGGAAGGCCTGCGAACTGGGTCATGAACGAGCGGACGCGGTTCTTTTCGCCGGCATAGGCAATATAGGCGATATCGACGAGGATACTGATGCGCTTGCCGTTCTTTTCATGAAGGCGGCAGACTTCGAGGACATCGGCCCATTCTGCATCGGACAGAGCAAAGCCCGTCGGGTTGTTGGCCGGCGTATTGAGGATGATGAGCAGCGAATCCTGGCGGTGCAGGATATGGGAAACAGCTGCCGAGAACGCGGCCGTATTGAAATGGCCCTGGTCATCCATCATCGAGAACGTATGCAGATCGCGGCCGATTTCCTGGCACAGGCAGTCATAGATGTTCCAGCGCCAGTCCGTCGTCAAGACGGCATCGCCGACTTCCGAATAGTTGGCAATGGCAATGTGGATGGCACCGGTGCCGCCTGACGTAGCTACGGCATCGACATAGCCGTCGGGCCGACAGTCTTCAAAGGTTTCATCGATGACGGCTTTCCGGTAGCCTTCCAGCCCCATGGGCGGCGCATAAGTGATGAAATCGCTCATCGGCAAAGAGCGGTATAACTGTTCGACGACAGGCAGACAAGCCAGTTTTTCATCTTCACCGGCATAACAGCCAACAGTCGCGTTGATAACTTTCTCTTCTCCATACCGCGCTGCCGCCTCCCGGGCTGCCGCTCCAGCGGCGAATACCACGTCACGTAAAGTCTTGCCTTCTCGGCTCGATGCTGCCATAATCGTCATAATGAAAAACCCCTCTCTGCATGTAGTGTTTACTATGTGGACACTTGTTCTCCCCAAATGTCCTGACGTCCTACATTATAGCACTATGAAAAGAGTTTTTATATAGCGAAAAGCATAAAATACTGTATACACAAAAAGTATCTTGTATACAAAATTCAGTGTCCATAATTTTCCTGTCCCTGACTGCCGTCATCGACATGGAACGTCGCCTGTTTGATGCCCTTCATCGCCAGGAGCTGACTGATGATTTCCGTCTCATCCATGTGATGGGCCGCCTTCAATTCGATGTCGATATCTGCCAAAGGCGCGTCATCATCATTATGCGAATGGAACGTTTTGATATGCATATGATGGTCGTGGATGAACGTCGATAATTTCCGGGCCTGGCCGATATTGTTCTTCATGACTAGGTGCATGACATACTTCTTGTGGAAGCGCCCTTCCAGGCGGGCATCGAGGCGGACGAAGACCGTCAGGACCAGGAAAATCAGGGCCGTCGCCACACAGGCAATGGTGAGATAGCCTGCACCGACGACGAGGCCGATGGCCGAAACAGCCCAGAGGCCGGCAGCCGTCGTCAAGCCGCGGACGCTGCGGTCCTTCTGATTGGCCAGGATCGTACCGGCACCGATGAAACCGACACCGGATACGACTTGGGCCGCAATCCGTTCGGGGTCGGAATTGTTGTAGCCGAAGGTGAAATAGTAATCCATGGCGATGTTGATGGATATAATCATGCACAAGCAGGAACCGACGCAGACCAGGGTATGCGTCCGAAGGCCGGCAGACTTGCTTTGGGCCTGCCGTTCATAACCGATGAGTCCGCCCAGGATAAGGGCTATAATCAGGCGGATGATGCTGTCTTCCGTAGAAATCATAATAGGCTCAACTTCTTTCAAAATATTTTTTACATCCGTTAAGAAAACGTTATAATGGTATTATAGTATAAAGAGGAAGGAAAGAACAAGCAAAATGTTTTCTCCGCCTCAAAGAAAGAAGGTCATTCCCATGAACCGCTTCATTTATTTCGATAATCTGCGCAGTGCCGCCGTCGTATTGACGCTGGCCGCGTTATTGCTTCAGCCTTGGCATGCTTTCTATGAGGAAAGTGCGGTCATCGCCATTTCCATCGTCTTTTTCATCAGTGCCTACTTCGGAGCCTCGGCCCTGCGCATCCGCACGATATCCTTCTTCCTCAAGGATAAAGGGAAACGCCTGGGCTGGCCGGGCCTGGTCCTGCTGCTCCTGGGCATGGAGGAACAACTGGTGACTGCCAGCCTGCCGGTCACGTCATGGGTCCTGCCCTGGCTCTTCCTGCTCTTTGCCGGATTAGCCCTGGTCAAACAGCTCAACCATAACATCTTGCAGCATCGCATCGCCTCGAAGCCCTCCGTCCCGTTCCTGCTGGCTTTCATCGTCATCCTGGCAGCGGCCCTCTTCTTCTGCCAGGCCTGCCTGCCCCAGTCCCTGGCTATCCCCTATATCGCCCAAGTCCGTCCGGACTGGCTGGTCCTGTCTTTCTTCTCCTTTGGCTTAGGCGTCTATGCCTTCCGCCATCGCTGGTTCACGCCGTCCGGCTATCAGCCCAAGGGCAACGGGCTCCTGGGCTTTGCCATCATGGTCGGCGTCTACGCGGCCTGGATGCCCGGCAAAGGCGCGACGATCCTGACGGCGCTGACACCGACGTTATTGCTCATCGCTTCTGTCCTGGGCCTGTCGGCCTGCTTCCGCCAGCAGTTCAACGCGCATACGGCCTGGTCCCACACGCTGCACCGCATTTCCTACGGCCTGTTCTTCGTCAGCGAACCGATCATCATCCATTCGATGTGGTTCTTACAGCCTCTGGCCGTCGCCCTATGGCTGAAAATCGTCATTACGGCCCTCGTCCTGGCGATTTATGGCTACCTGCTCTGCCGCTATGCCCTGCTCCACATCCCATGCTTTAAAAGCAAGGGATAATGGTCCGAAATACTAGCCCCGGCAGGCCATCTGTGCTATGATAGATAGCAAGTTTGTTTCTTTACATTATGGATAAGGAGTGTGCCTACTTGGATACATTATTACAACTCATGGAATCGTATGGCTATATCGCTATGTTCGTGGCTATGGCATTGGAAAATGCCAATATCCCCATTCCCAGCGAAGTCGTACTCGGGTTCGCCGGTTTCCTCATTTCCCAGCAGATTTTTTCATTCTGGACGACCTTTGCCGTAGCCTGCATCGCCGGTGTCGTCGGCTCGATCATCAGCTACTGGCTCGGCTCTTACGGTGGCCGGCCGTTACTGTTAAAGTATGGCAAATACATCTTCTTCAATGAACGCAAATTCCGCATGGCCGAAAACCTGTTCAACAAGTACGGCGGCATCGCCGTCATTATCTGCCGCTGCCTGCCCGGCGTGCGCACGTTCATTTCCTTCCCGGCCGGCGTAGCCCGCTATCCTTTCTGGCGCTTCGTCATTTTCACCATCATCGGTACCATCCCCTGGACGCTGCTCCTCGTATGGGCCGGCTCTCTCTTGGGCAGCCATTGGCGCGACCTCATCCAGTACAACCACATCTTCCTCATGGCCATCGCTGCCCTCTGTGTCGTCGCCGCCGTCGTATTCGTATGGCATAAACGCCGCCGGAGAAATGTAGCATGAAACAATGGTTCTTAAAAAATCGGTACGGCTTGACCGTCGCCTTAGTGGCAGCAATCATCTTGCTGCCATTTTTAGGTGCTGCGCCCCTCATGGACCCGGACGAACCGGTCTACGGCGAAACGGCGCGGGAAATGCTGTTGGCCGGGGATTGGCTGTCGCCGCGCATTTTCGGCCAATATTGGTACGATAAACCACCACTCTTCTACTGGCTGGAAATGCTGTCATACAGCTTCTTCGGCATTTCCGACATCTCGTCCCGCCTGCCCAGCGTCATCATGGCCCTGGCCACGACACTGTACGTCTATGTCCAGGGGAAAGAATTATTCAATAAACCCATCGCCTTCCTCTCAGCCCTGCTCCTGGTGACCAGTGCGGGCTTCATGTATATCGGCAAGGCCGCCGTCACCGACATGACCCTCATGTTCACCCTGACGGTGACGATGATTTCCTTTTACCGTAAAAAGTATTATATAGCCTATATTTTCTGCGGCCTGTCACTCCTGGCCAAAGGCCCCGTCGGCTATGCCTTCCCGGCCCTGATCATGCTCATCTACCTGGCCTGGACACGGCAGTGGACGCTCATGAAACACATGAAGATCCCCCAGGGCATCCTGCTGGCTTTTGCCGTCGGCCTGCCCTGGTACTTCCTGATGTATAAGGTCCACGGCGAAGTCTTCCTGGACACCTTCATCGGCTATCACAACATCACCCGCTTCGCCGCGCCGGAACATCCGGGCCAGAACAGTATTTTCTTCTTCATCCCCATCCTCTTCGCCGCTATGATGCCCTGGACAGCGGCCTTGTTCCCGACGCTCTGGCGACTGTTCAAAAAACGGGACCCCTTCCGGGATACGCTGCAGTACTGCCTGGTCTGGGCCGCGTTCATCTTCCTCTTCTTCTCCTTCTCCAAGACCCAGCTGGTCACGTACATTGCCCCCATGTTTCCGCCGACGGCTTACCTGCTGGGCTGGTACGGCTACCGCTGCTATATCGAACGAAAATTCTCACGGCCCCTGCTCCTGACCTTATATTTCCTGGGGCTGGCCGTCCTAGCCTGTAATGCCATCCCCCTCCACGAGGAAGCGTCCTTTTTCCGTCCGGCCATCCTCTGGGGTTCCTGCCTGCTGGCAGCGGCCTTGTTCCTGCCGGCGGTCTGCTTATGGCGCCATTATTATCGGGCCGCTTTCATCGCCGGCATCGTGACCATGACCGCTTTCTCCTGGGCCGCTTTCGGCTTCATCATTCCCCAGTTCAAAGGCCATGTCACCTCCTATGACACGGCCCAGATCCTGCCGGACGTCTACGACGGCCATTCCATGCTCTATATCGAAAAGTTCCTGCGCCCGGGTATCTCCTATTACAGCGGTATGTACGGGCGCGAGTGGGACCCCGTCAAGGACCCGGACCTGAAAGCCTTATTACAGACAAAGGATAAGATTTTCCTCATCATGTCGAAATCGACGTTCCACAAACTGGCCAAGTCCCAACACTTGATCGACCGCTTCGGTATCGCCGCCGAAACGCCGACGCAGGTCATCCTCATCAATCATCCCTAGGAGGTATCCCATGAAACAGCGCACCTTCCTGGCCGTCATCTTCATGGCGGCTTTCCTCTTCCTGGCCGCCGGCATCTCCCAGCTGGCCGTCACCGACCCGGTCGAATCGAATTACGCCCTGACGGCTTTAGAAATGGTCCGCAGCGGCGACTGGCTCTCTCCGCAGATTTACGGCACCTACTGGTATGATAAGCCCATTTTCCTGTACTGGCTCCTGAGCCTGTCCTACAGTCTTTTAGGTACGACCGACCTGGCTGCCCGCCTGCCGGCCGTCCTCTTCGGCACAGCTTCATGCACCCTGGCGGCCTGGTTCGCCCTGCGCCAGACAGGACGCCGCCTGACAACCATCCTCTTCGCCGCCATGACAGCCACGTCCCTCATCGGCTGGTTCATCAGCCGTTCTGTCATCACCGATCAGCCCTTGTATTTCTTCAGTGGCGCTACCTTGTTCTTCGCCTACATCGGCCTGACCGAAGGAAAGAAAAGCTACGTCACGGCAGCTTATGTCATGGCAGCCGGCGCCGTCCTGACCAAAGGCCCGGTCGGCCTGGTCCTGCCCGGCCTGTTCCTGCTGCTCTTTATCGCCATCCAGCGCCGGCCCGATTATCTTAAAAGACTTTTCCCGCCAGTCGGCATCGTCCTCTTTCTCCTCCTCTGCCTGAGCTGGTACGGTCCCATGTACAACCGCCATGGCATGGACTTCATCGACGGCCTGCTGGGCTTCAACAACGTCGTCCGGGCCACCGTATCGGAACATCCCGAATACGATGTCTGGTATTATTATATCGTCCTCGTCCCGGTCAGCCTCCTGCCCTGGACCGGTCCCTGCCTGTACGGCCTGTGGCGGCGGCGCAGCCATCGCGATGAATACGTCTTCATGGCACTCTGGGCCTTGGGGACGATTTTGTTCTACAGCCTCATGGCGACGAAATACCCGACATACGCGTACATCGCCAACTGGCCCCTCTTATATCTCGGCGCCTGTACGATGCAGGACTGGCTCGACGAAGACGCCCGCTATGCCTGGCTGGCAGCCCTCATCCCGGCTTCCCTTTACGGCCTGCTCTTCGCTTCGCTGACGGCCTTTACGGGAAAAACTCCCTTTCCAGTCCCGAGCCTGCTCTTGTTGACTGTCTTCCTGATCATCATGGCCATCCTGACCTGGCTGGCCTGGTGGCAGAAAGCTTATCTGGCCCTGCCCTTTTTCCTCGTCACGGCGACAGCCGTCACTTACCTCATCGTGACCTTCCAGGTCTTGGTGCCCTTCTATCAGTACCGGTCGGCCCAGACCTTGACGAGCCTGGCCAATCAGGGCCCGGTCTATTTCTTTGAAGAATACCGCACGTCCTATCCCTATTATACGGGACAGCCGGCGTACTGGACGGCACCGACGGACTACGATGAAAGCGCCCGGCTCCAGCGCGATGCCGTCTGGGCCAAGAAACACGTCTACCCGACAGAGGCAGAAGCTCAGGTATTGACCAGACTGACCCAGCATCAGTCCCTGACGATCGTCGTCCCGGAAGGGAAATATAAGGATTATAAAGCCTCGAAATTTTTCAATCTGACCCATGAAACCGGCCAATCCGGCCCATACCACGTTTTCAAGCCCATTCCTTAGGACAGGAGGATTTCCCATGGAAGAACTCATCCAAAAACTCTGCACCTATCATCGCCCAGGCGTCTTCAATCCCTGGTCCGAATACGACGAATCCTGTGACCTCGGTCCGGACGCCCCGGCCATCCGCTGCCAGCAGCTGCGTGACTACCTGGCGCCGCGCCTGTCCAAGGCCCGCATCGTCCTCGTCGCCGAAGCCGCTGGCTACCAGGGCTGCCGCTTCACAGGCATCCCCATCACCTGCGAACGCATGCTCCTGGACCAGCATAAACAGATAGGCTCCGCCATCATCCTGGGCCATCGCGGCCAGCGCACGAGCCGGCCCGACAGCCCTTACATGACCAGCCGGCCCCAGCGGGAAAAAGGCATGAATGAACCGACGGACACCTATGTCTGGGGTGCCGTTGTCGATAACGGCCTGGATCCGCACGACGTCCTGTTATGGAACATCTTTCCCTTCCATCCTTATAAGGCTTCGCCTTTTTCCAACCGCACGCCGACGGACAGCGAGCTGGCCGAAGGCCTCGTATACGCCAAAGCCCTGCTGCAGTACTGCCGTCCCGATATCCGCCTGGCCGCCATCGGCAGGAAATCGGCAGAAACCCTGCAAAATGCCGGCTTCCCGGCCCTGGCCATGCGCCATCCGGCAAACGGTGGTGCCAGCCTCTTCCGGGAACAGTTCGCACGTTTTTCCCAATAATTCTTTTAAAAAATCGGTTAAATTCGATTTTTACATTAAATTTATCAGCGTTTTTACGAAAACATGCAAGAAAATCATTGCATCGACTTCACAAATTGTTTATAATCATAGGTACACCACAGTATATACGAGCCTTCTCTCTCATACAGTGACGGCTCGTTTTTGTATACCCAAAGGGGGATTACGTATGAATAAAGAAATGCGCGATCTGCCGAGCCCGCAAGGCCTGTACGATCCGTCATATGAACACGATGCCTGTGGCATCGGTATCGTTGCCAATATAAAAGGGAAGAAGTCCTACGGCATCATCGACGATGCCCTGACCATCCTGGAAAACCTCCGTCACCGCGGTGCCGAAGGGGCCGACGCCAACAGCGGCGACGGCGCCGGCATCCTGGTCCAGATTCCACACCAGTTCTTTAAACGCGAATGTGAAGTCCTGGGCTTTTCCCTGCCCGACGAAGGCGAATACGGCGTCGGCATGATTTTTGCCCACCGCTATGAAACGTTCCGCAATAAACAGATGGAAGCCTTTGAAGACATCGTCCGCTCCGAAGGCCTGTCCATCCTCGGCTGGCGCGACGTCCCGGTCGATGAAAGCCTGATCGGCAATATCGCCAAACAGACGTGTCCCCATTTCCTGCAGGTCTTCATCCGCAAAGACCCGACCATGAAGACCCAGATGGACTTTGAACGGAAACTGTACGTCATCCGCAAACTGGCCGAAAAAGCCATCGTCCCGGAAAGCCAGAAGAACGGCACGGACTTCTACATCGCCAGCCTGTCGTCGAAGACCATCGTCTACAAGGGCATGCTGACGTCCATGCAGCTGCGCCACTTCTTCCTCGACCTGTCGGACCTGGACTTCGTCACATCCATGGCCCTCATCCATTCCCGTTTCAGTACCAATACCTTCCCCAGCTGGGCCCGGGCCCATCCGAACCGTTATATCGTCCACAATGGGGAAATCAACACTATCCAGGGCAATATCAACTGGCTCAACGCCCGTGAAGGCAAGTCGAAATCGGACTTCTTCCCGGATATGGAAAAAGTCTTCCCCGTCGTCGACGATACGGGCAGCGACTCGTCCATGTTCGACAACTGCCTGGAATACTTGTACATGACAGGCCACTCCCTGCCCCACGCCATGATGATGATGATTCCGGAACCTTGGGAACGGGATCCCCTCATGAGCGATGAAAAACGTGATTTCTACCGCTACCATAACTTCATGCTCGAACAGTGGGACGGCCCGGCAGCTATCGGCTTCTGCGACGGCACGGTCATCGGCGGCATGCTCGACCGCAACGGCCTGCGCCCGGCCCGCTACTATGTCACCCGCGACGACCGGGTCATCGTAAGTTCCGAAGTCGGCGTCGTCAACATCCCGCCGGAAGACGTCCTCTATAAAGGCCGCCTGGAACCGGGTAAGATGCTCCTCGTCGATACGAATAAACAGCGCATCATCGACGACGACGAAATCAAGCATGAAATCGCCACGGAACACCCCTACCATGAATGGTACAAAGAACATATCGTCAACCTCGACGATCTCATGACGGGTCAGAACATCGCCAACAGCGATGCCATCATCCCCTATGACCTGAAGGAACAGGAAAAGGTCTTCGGCTATACCCAGGAAGACATGGACAAAGTCATCCTGCCCATGGCCCGCGATGCCCAGCACGCCATCGACTCCATGGGCGTCGACGTACCTTTGGCCGTCCTCAACGACCGTCCGCAGCTCCTCTATGATTATTTCAAAGAAAACTTTGCCCAGGTCACCAACCCGGCTATCGACGGCGTCCGCGAAAAGACGGTCATGTCGTCCGCAGTCATGGCCGGCAACGTCGCCAACATCATGGAACCGAACGAAGCATCGACGGCAGCCTTATACCTCAAAGGACCGATCCTGACCAACGAACAGATGTCGGTCATCAAGTCCCTCATGACGCCGAAACTGCGTGCAGCCACGCTGTCCATGCTCTATCCCGTCAACAGCGGTGCCGAAGGCATGGAAACGGCCATCGAATCGCTGTGCATCGACGCCTTGAAGGCCATCAAGAACGGCGCCAACATCCTCGTCCTGTCCGACCGCGGCGTCAACTCCCGCATGGCCGCCATCCCGGCCCTCCTGGCCTCGGCAGCCCTGCACCATTACCTCATCGACAAGGCCGTCCGTTCCGACGTCGGCCTCATCCTGGAATCGGGCGAACCGCGCGAAGTCCATCACTTCTGCACCCTCATCGGCTACGGCATTACGGCCATCAACCCGTACATCGCCCTGGAATCGATCAAGGAACTCATTGCCAACAAGAAGCTCCAGAAAATCGATTATGAAACGGCCAAACAGAACTACATCGACGCCGCCGTCAAAGGCATCCTGGCCGTCATGTCCAAGATGGGCATTTCTACGGTCCACAGCTACCACGGCGCACAGATTTTTGAAGCCGTCGGCATCAAGCAGGACTTGATCGACAAATATTTCTGCAACACGCCGTCCCGCATCGAAGGCTTGGGCATTGCTGAAATCGCCAAAGAAAACGCCCTGCGCCACGAAGAAGCGTACAGCACAGGCGATAAATTGGAACGGGGCGACTTCTATCAGTACCATAAAGGCGGCCAGCCGCACATCATCGACCCGGAAACGGTCCAGCTCCTGCAGAAGGCCGTCCAGAACGACGACTATGCGACGTATAAGAAATACGCCGACCACGTCAACCGCCAGACTATCTTCCGCCTGCGCGACCTCTTGGATTTCGAATATCCTGCCGGCAGCAGCATCCCTATCGAAGAAGTCGAACCGGTCGACTCCATCGTCAAGCGCTTCCGCACTGGTGCCATGAGTTACGGCGCCCTCAGCAAGGAAGCCCATGAATGTGTCGCTACGGCCATGAATCGCTTAGGCGGCATGAGCAACACCGGTGAAGGCGGCGAAGACTCGGCCCGCTTCAATACGGAAACGAACGACCGCATCAAACAGGTCGCCTCGGCCCGTTTCGGCGTCACCAGTGATTACCTCATCCACGCCGACGAACTGCAGATTAAATGCTCGCAAGGGGCAAAACCGGGTGAAGGCGGCCATCTGCCGGGCAATAAAGTCTACCCGGACATCGCCAAGACCCGTCATGCTACGACCGGTGTCGCCCTCATTTCACCTCCGCCTCATCACGATATCTACTCCATCGAAGACCTGGCCGAACTTATCTTCGACCTCAAGAACGCCAACCGCAAGGCTACAATCGGCGTCAAATTGACGTCCGGCGCCGGCATCGGCACGATTGCAGCCGGTGTCGTCAAAGCAAAAGCCGACGACATCGTCGTCAGCGGCTATGACGGCGGGACTGGCGCTTCGCCGCGTACCAGCCTGCGCCATGCCGGCCTGCCCTGGGAAATCGGCCTGTCCGAAGTCCAGCAGACACTGCTCCTCAACCGCCTGCGCGACCGCGTCACCCTGGAAGTCGACGGCAAACTGCTCACCGGCCGCGACGTCGCCATCGCCGCTCTCTTCGGCGCTGAAGTCTTCGGTTTCGGTACGGCGCCGCTCCTGGCCATCGGCTGCCATATGCTGCGTGTCTGCCACCTCAACACCTGCCCGTACGGCGTCTGCACACAGGACGAAAAACTGCGCAAACGCTTCAAGGGCAAACCGGAATACATCATCAACTTCATGCGCTTCGTCGCACAGGACCTGCGGGAAATTATGGCCCGCCTGGGCTTCCATACCATCGACGAAATGGTCGGCCGCTACGATTGCCTGAAACAGCGCGATCACTTCGGCAACTGGAAAGCCAAGACGGTCAACCTGAAGAACCTCTTGTATCGTCCGTACACCGACGCTTCCGTCGGCCAGCACTTCACGACACCTCAGGACCACAAGATCAACACGACCCTGGATATGTCCAAACTGGTCCGCATGTGCCGTCCGGCCCTGGAAGAACAGAAACATATCCGCGCCCGCCTGCGTATCAAGAATACAGACCGCGTCACCGGGACCATCCTGGGCAGTGAAATCACCAAGCGCTACGGCGAAAAAGGTCTGGCTGAAGACACGATTATCTTGTCCTTCGTCGGTTCGGCCGGCCAGAGTTTCGGCGCCTTCATCCCCCATGGCCTGACACTGACCCTGGAAGGCGATGCCAACGATTACCTCGGCAAAGGCCTGTCGGGTGGCAAGATCATCGTATCGCCGCCGCGGGAATCGGTCTTCCCGGCGGAAGACAATATCATCATCGGCAACGTCGCCTTCTACGGCGCGACCAGCGGCGAAGCTTACATCAACGGCACGGCCGGTGAACGCTTCTGCGTCCGCAACAGCGGCATCAGCGCCGTCGTCGAAGGCGTCGGCAACCACGGCTGCGAATACATGACCGGCGGCCGGGTCCTCATCCTCGGCCAGACAGGGCGCAACTTTGCTGCCGGCATGTCCGGCGGTATCGCCTACGTCTATGACCTGGATCCGAACAAATGCAATAAAGACCTGGTCAAACTAGAACCGCTCACGGACGACGATGAAAAAGCGGCCGTCAAGACGATGTTGGAAAAACACGTCCAATACACGGACAGCAATCTGGGCCATATCCTCTTAGAAAACTGGGACGACACCGTCACTCACCTGACCAAAGTCATCCCCGAAGCCTATGAAGAAATGGTCGCCCTCATCGCCCAGGCGGAAGCCGAAGGCCATACCGACCAAGAAGCACACATGATTGCATTCGAAAAGAAACACGGAAAGAACGGAAAGAAATAAAAAAAAGCGCTGTCGCGATGCGACAGCGCCTTTTTAGTGGTTAGCAGCTAGTGACTGGGGTTAGCGGATGGCAAAACCTTCGTGTGACATTCCTTTGTGAACGTACTCCCGCCTATAGAGGCGGGAGTACGTTCACATTGTTCGTTGTTCGGGATAAAGTGCAGGAATACAAAAGGCTCCCATACTAGGGGAGCTGGCCGCCAACGGCGGTCTGAGAGGTTCTTCTGGAGAGGTTACCGTCGGCCGCCTGGCCCCTGGCTGGTTCGCGTGCTCCACTCCTCTTGCCGAGAGTGCCATTTGCTGGCGTGCTGAAACTCGCTACGCTCAAACAAAGCAGCACGCCGGACGCAAATAGCACGCACGGCATCCTGCACGGTCCATAATGACCGTGCGGACCGAGGTCGTTCCCGCAATGTCACCAGCCAGGGGCCAGGCATCCGATTTGATTCATTATTCCAATTGCCATAATATCCATTACAAAAAATATACTGAATACTGATTGAACACCCGCAGATACTCCTGATGAGAGTACACTCTATCCTTCAAAAACATGGATCCGATGGGAAAGTTCAGAGCTGTACTTTCCGTATTGACACTATCCACAAATTGTTCTCAACCAGAAAAATCACAGACCTTATCACACAGATTAGGGGCTTCAACGGTTATGCTCCCCAAGAAAGTCTCTCCCCTATATCGTTTGATATTTATTTTTTATTATTTCTAATCCTTTCCAAAATCCAGCATATCTAGAATAGTTTACTCCTGTTACATCATTAATATCAAAAGATGTCCAGTGAGCACCAGAGTCATAAGATATATATGCAATTCCTTTTATAGCAGGAGGAAGACTTATATCCTGCCCATTAATATTTATTAAACTTTCATGGTCACTGTATGAATCAGATGCATTAGGATAATAAAACCAAATCACCCGAGGTTCTTCGATTGATTGTAAAATTTCAGTTTCTGTTGCTGCATCATAATGGAAACCTGCGCCAACTTCATATTGAGCCCAAACAATACCCAAATCAAATGATTGATACTCTAGGACTACAGAATCAGCATCTAAATACGTTGCGTAATCCATATGAGCATAAAGTAATGGATATGATGAATTATCATTTAAATATTGTGGATAACCAGTTGCAAAAGCTGTAGAAAAAGATAAGCTAGCCCATAATGTCAACATAGTAATGATTTTTTTGGTTTTCATATTATACTCCAATAAAAAATAGTAAAAAATCTTATTTTTAAAACGCACTAGATTAATGAATTATTTTCTCAATTTATTACTAATCAAATATATTATTCCATCATTCTTCTGTACATTTGTAGCTGTAAAAACCATATCTGTATTTTCACCTTCCCAGGTAAACAAACCATTATTAAACTCTGGAGTTCCATATAATTGTTCCAAAGGAGAAATCATAGCAGAGTATTCACCAAATATCGGAATACGAATTGCACCTAGTTTGTGGTCAAAAAACACTGCGAATACCAAAACAGGGCCTCGTAAATACATGCACCCATTTGCATTTTTAATACCTACTGCATATTGTTCGCTTCCCTGAACATTCCCTAAATATTTTGTTTGATGACTACTCATAACTTCATTTAAACTTTCGCCCCAATATAAATCAGAAAATCCACCTGGATCATTTTTCATTATGCCAACATTCGCATTAACATACGAAAACGTCGGGAACACTAACAGCATAAAAAATGCGAACATTGATACCAGACTCATTTTGCTTTTAACTATCATCAAAAGCCCTCCTTTATAATTTTTAATAATATCTATAAATAATTAAATTTTCTAAAGTCGGATTGAATTTTCTGCAATATTCTCATTGATATCAAGAATACATGGTTTAACTGTATATTTGAATTATTTAAATTTATTATAATCTTTTTTACTAATGTAGACAAATTGAGAAAAGCGACATGAACCTACTTAACTAACACCGTCATCGATATCGCTATGCAGCATTGGGATTTGTTACACTGACTGTGCATAATGTCAATGACCGCCTGTGAACCTTTTGCTCATCCTAAAAATTTTCACAATATGTTGACACCGTCTATTTTGTAATCAAGTTGAGATAATCAGATATTTTGTCTATAATTAAAACAAAGGAGTTGACCGTCATGAATATAAACAAAAACGCACTTATCGCTGTGGTACTAATAGCTGGCCCAGCATTTCTCATCTGGCCAAGCAGCACAGGTGGAGCCGCTATTTGGACTATTAACGGATTCTTAGCTTTAATTCCATCTATCAAAGCAGCCCGCAAAGGCCGTGATTTTGTCCCCTGGCTAGTATATAGTATGGTATTTTGGCTAATCGCCCTAGTTCATAGCTGCATTATTAGCGATAACGACAAAGCAAAACAGGAAAAAGGATGGCATAAGTGTCCATATTGCGGTGAATACAGTCGTCCAGAAGCTATTATCTGTCATTGTTGTGGCAAACCATTAAATTGATTACGAGGTGTAATTATGGATAGTCCGTTACGTAAAACATTAAAGGGTGTATGGGTATGTGTTGTATTATGTTTAATTGGAGCATTTTTAGGTGAAGACGCTTTAACTATAGCGCTAGTATCAGGTCCTTTAGCTTTAATTCCTGCTAATATTGCATATCGAAAAGGTCGTAATTTCTGGAAATGGTTCGCTTACGGTTTTTGCTTATGGATAATTGCAATGATTCATAGCATAGTTATCAAGGACAATGACACCATAAAAATTGCAAAAGGCTGGCATAAATGTCCGTATTGCGGTGAATATAGCCGACCAGAAGCTACCGTATGTCATTGCTGTGGCCGTGACTTATTCTGATTCATATTATTTATTTTTCTCAACTTCATTGACCATCAAATATGATATATTTTAGGAGGAACAAAAAGTAATGAGACAATGGCTAAAATCTATATCTCCAAAATTTATCTTACTATTTCTAGTCTTCATGATAATTTGTAGCAACATTGCCTTTGCCAATGCATCAGATAATCGTTGGATTCCATTAAAGCAATCTATTTATGGACAATTTTTGTTAGATAAACAAACAATACGATATGATTTAAACAACGATATTGCTACATATTGGGTCAAGTATGAATCATCGAAAAATCACGACGGTATTTATGAAGCAAAATTTTTGAATCATGAAATGATTGATTTCAGAAATAAGACTGTGACAAAAATTGGAGAATCTAAATATATAAATGGATCGCCTACCTCAGAAACAACTCAATTTGAATCCCCTGAAGGGAGGACTTTTAACATATTCCCTCAAGATGAAGAAGCCTATCAGGTTGCTTTACTTTGTGGTCGCCAACCGCTTTATGCCAAGCCTTTATGGAAAACACTTGCCAATAATCGTTCTGTAGGAAAAATACAATTAGACGTAAACAATATAGAAATTGACAACGCCAGCTGCCAAGCAATAGTTTATACCATTCAATATAATAACTATTACAGCTACTTATGTAATTTCAACAGAGGAACAATTGCACGAAAAGACGTTTACAGTAGAGATTTTGAACCGGAAAAAATACCTGTCCCAGAATCAGTAGGCGAAATAATTTATAATGAAGCATATTATCAATATACCTTATCCCAAACTAATAGCTAATTTTACACTCGAGGGAACTGCCGTTTATTCGCGTTGTATAAAGTGAACATATTCGTTACAACGAGGCTAATCAAGAAGATGAAATCAGAGGACCTGCTGACAGCCTTACATGATGAATATGGCATTGATTTGACGGCTAAAGGAAAAGAGGATGTAACCACTATGTGCAACTTAGGTGAAGGAATCTACGAAGGAGCCATGGAAAAGGGCATAGAAAGAGGCGTTGAACAAGAAAAGCGAAACTCTGAGCGGAAAGACCGGGAAGCAACGCTTGAAATGATTAAAGAGGGGCTATTCTTCAAGCAGATTTCCCGATACATGAAACTTTCTATCGAAGCAGTCGCTGAGATTGCCAAGAAGAATAAATTGATATAAGGATTTTTCTGATATATAATTAATGAAACAGCAAATTCTCTTTGAGTTTGCTGTTTCATTTTTTGGAGATAGTATTTAGAAAAAGAGGTGCTGGCCCGATGATTCCCATCGAGGAAACTGTCTTTTCCCGCAAACGGTGGATAGAAAGCAAAATGCTCGCCTATGGCTTTCATAAAGCAAACAAAACTTATATTCTTGAAAAACCATTTCTTGACGGAGATTTCAAAACCGTCCTTTCCGTTACCCCAAAAGGGCAGGTGACGGGTAAGGTCATCGATACGATAACCCAGGATGAGTACTACCAACTGCGACAAGAAGCTGCCAACGGGCCTTATGTGAATAAAGTTCGTACTGCTTACGCCGCCTTGCTTACAGATATTGCCAATGCCTGCTGCGGCGATGTACTTTTTGCCTCGCCTCAGGCCAACAGGCTGACTCAAGCCATCTTGAAGCGTTTCCAGGTCAACCCGGATTTTCCCTGGGAACATTCCGCCCGGTATCAGTCATACGGAGCCTTTCGCCATAGGTCCAACCGGAAATGGTTTGCCCTCATCATGAATGTAACAAGAGATGTGCTGAATAAAGATGGAAATACGTCTCCCATCGATATCCTAAATGTAAAGATTTCCCCAGCACAGGGAGAAGAGCTACGGCAAATTCCCGGCATCTATCCGGCTTACCACATGAATCACAAGACATGGATTTCTGTGGTCCTGGATGAAACCTTAGCGGATGAAAAGATTGGGGAGCTCATCAACACCAGCTATCAGTTAACGACCACTTAGCCTGGTGGGATAAGCCCTTGCACCCCTCCTTTCCCTCGTGTATACTAGAGGAACAATATGTAGCCGCAGGCAGAGGAGGTCTTAGTATGACAAAAACGCAGCATGGTATCATAGCTTGTGTCATCGGGGCGACATCATGGGGTTTCAATGGGGTCGTCAGCCAGTTCCTGCTTTCTCATTATACCGTAGAACCGTCGTGGCTGGCGTCGATACGCATGTGCCTGGCCGGCCTGTTCCTGACCCTCATGATTTGGCCGACAAAGAAGGCCGAAATACGTCTTATGCTGCATGACCCGATCAGCCTGCGCCAATTAATTCTTTTTGCCCTCTTCGGTCTTATTTTGAGCCAGTTTTCTTATTTATCAGCCATAAAGAACTCGAATGCCGGCACGGCGACGGTCTTGCAAACGTTAAGTGTCGTTTTCATGTCTCTTTATTTAGCCGTCCGTTTTCACAAACGGCCCACAGCCAGGGAAATCATATCGGTCTTCCTAGCCTTTGGCGGCGTCTATCTAGCCGCAACGGATGGGACTCCATCGGCAATGGTCATTTCCCCTTTAGGGCTAACTTGGGGGCTTATTGGCGCCGTTGCCTGTGTCACCTATCCCGTCTTGTCTCAAGGGCTGGCCGCGAATTGGGGCGCCGCTGTCGCCAACGGGTTAGGCATGATGATCGGCGGGCTGTTCCTGAGCGTATCTTGTCAGGTCTGGACACTCTGGCCTGTTTTGGACCTGACAGGCTGGCTGGCCGTCGCTTTTATCATCATCATCGGCACGGCCTTGTCCTTTACGGCTTTCGTCACAGGCATCAGCGAAATCGGACCGATGAAAGCCACCCTTTTGGGCACACTGGAACCGGTCATCGCTTCCGTAGTTTCGGCTATCGCCTTGGGCACGACCTTCCATACGGTTGAACTCATCGGTTATGCCTGCATCATCGCTACTGTCTTCATCATCATCTTGCAGAAGAAACCAGCTATTTCGTAATACGTACTTTTCGTGTATAATAAGAGATGAACAACTAATGTTTTTTTCATCTTTGAAGAAAGGTGTGTTACTTATGATTATTGATGATGCTGGCGGCCTTGTCTTCCGCCCGCCTAGTGAAGCCCGCAGCTTCATTCTGCGCGTTACTATCGGCTGTTCTCACAATACTTGCCGTTTCTGCGATATGTACAAAGCTTCTAAGTTCCGCATCCGTCCCATGGAGGAAATCGAAGGGATCATCGAGCGCGGCGCTTATGCCATGCCCTTTATCCGCCGTATCTTCCTGGCCGATGGCGACGCCCTGGTCCTGCCAACGGACAAGCTCATCGCTATCATGAAGAAGTGCTACGAAAAATTCCCCAACCTGAACCGCATCGGCGCCTATGCGACGCCGGCTGACTTAGTCCGCAAGACCCCGGAAGAATTGAAACGTCTTCGCGAAGCCGGTCTGGCCATCGTCTACATGGGCATCGAAAGCGGCGACGATGACGTCCTGAAACTCGTCGATAAGGGGACGACAGCGGCCCTCACCATCGAAGCCGGGAAAAAAGCCCTGGCTGCCGGCATGAAACTGTCGACGATGATCCTCCTCGGCCTGGGCGGTCAGGAACGGACGAAAGAACACGCCCTGCATACGGCCCAAGTCGTATCGGCCATCAATCCGACCATGCTCAGCGCCTTGTCGCTCATCATTCCTCACGAAGTCCCGCTCTATCAGGATGTCGTCGAAGGGACGTTCACGCCCTTGACGGCACGGGGTTTCCTCAAGGAACTGGACATGATCCTGCGCCATACGGAAATGACCAAGCCCTGTATCTTCCGCAGCAACCACGTTTCCAATCTCCTGCCTGTCGGCGGCACCCTGCCGATGGACAAGGAAAAGATGCTGGCCGCCTTGGAACGCTACATCCCGCAAGTCGATGACACGCTGCCACTACTCAACGATAACGGCAATTTCTGATTTTTTGCTGGAGGTGTTGCCTCATGAAAAAACTCTGTCTCCTGCTCCTTCTCTGTTTCCTGTCGGTCACGACGGCCCTGGCTGACAGCCCGCGCTTCGATAACATGCGGACCGTCGTCATCGCCGATACGACCCAGGACAGCTATGCGGCCCGTTTCATGAAAAGCCGGCTGAAACAGCCCTTCCGCATCCCCTACTGGGACCGCATCGAAACGGATACCGCCCTGTCGCCGTCCGACGTCAATATCGATACGCTGCGCACCCTGGCGGCTCAGTATAAAGCCGACGTCGTCCTGGTCCCGGTCGTCCAGACCTGGTACTGGCGGCAGCACATGGCCGGATTCTGGCGCTATGATGACGACGAAATCATCACGGAATGTCTCTATCACCTGACGGTATATGCCTACGATAAGCGGAGCGATACTTTCAGGAGCTATAGCGACAAAGGCCGTGAAGTCGAATCGGCATCGATTCTGAACGACCCCAACGAAATCCTGACGGAATCAATGGACCGCATTATGAAGAAGCTGCCCTATAAGCGCATCCCGACGGACATCGAAGACATCGCTACCGGTGGCACGACATTGCAGACCCGGACCACCGAAGGCGGAGCAAAAATCCTGACCAACACCTTCCCGCAGGCCATTTGAGGTTAGGGATTAGTGGCTCGTGGCTCGTAAAAAAAGAGGCTGTCGCACGTGCGACAGCCTCTTTTTTTACGAACTTTTATTGATCCACGTTGCCATTTCGTGCAGGCCGGCTTCGGCTTTTTCCATGTCGAAGGGCTCACTAAAGACGCGGTTCCGCCCGGCAGCTTTGGCTTTATAGAGCAATTGGTCGGCCTGGGCGAACATCGTCCGCAAAGAAACGGCTCCTTCACAGTATCCCCAGATATAACCGCCGCTGACGGTGGGATGGCGCTGCACGGCCTCGAAGGGCTGCTTACACAGCTGATTCTGGAAGGTTTCGACATAATGCTGGAAGCCGTCATGGGGCATAAAGGAGATAATGAGAAATTCGTCGCCGCCATAGCGGTAGACGCCGGTATAGCCAAAGTGCTTTTGAAAGAGCCGGCTGACAACGGATAAAATCTCATCGCCCCGGATATGACCATAGGTATCATTGTAGAATTTGAATTGGTCGATATCACAGATCATGACGCAAAGGGCCTTGCCAAAATACTGTTCAAAATCTTCCCGCAGTGCTTCGCGGTTCAGAAGGCCCGTGAGCTCGTCGGTCCGGCTACGCTGATAGAACTCTTCATTGCGGGACCGGAGAGTCATGCGGACCTGAGCAAAAGATAAAGCCAGATGACGCCTGGAAAAGATGATGACCAGACAGACCAGGTAAAATAAGACGATATCATATTGATCCTGCCAGGGCACTTCATGCCCCGTCACGTCGATGACGGCGAACGTCGTCGCCAGATTGACGGCGATGATGGGAATCAAGACCTTGATATTATCATAAATAGGCAGTAAATAGACCAGGATGAGTATGAGCAGGTATTCAAAGAAGAAACTGCTCCCGTTCTGGGTCGTAAAAAAGGAAAGACACGCCAGCGACGAATCGATGAGCAAAAAAACGTAGACCAAGTCATCTAACAGTTCCTCATCTTTTACGACTTCCCGAAGACATTGATAGAAACAGGCCAAAAAGACGAGATTGATGCCAAAAATCACCAAATAGACAGTCGTCGAATTAATAGTCGGCAAAACGGCGCCTACTGCCCTTGGCGCATAGGTTCCAACAAAACCGGTCATGGAAATGATACACAATAAACAGGCAACAAAGCTGCAAGCATAGAGATTATCCCGGATTTTCCGTTTTTTAAATTCCGGGTCCGATAAAATAGCCTGGATATCTTGAAAATCCCCTAGCGTCCTTTGGAACAGCTGCTGGATATATTTTTGTAAATATATAATAAATTTCATGCAAAAGCCCCCAATTGTATATACTTATCGTATCAAAACAAATGGGGGCTTGCAAGGGCTCATGTAATGAACTTAATGATTTCCCGGTACCGCTTCGATAAGGGGCTTCGCTTCAGCAGCCCGTTCCTTGGCTTCATGGGCTTCCATGTGACGGGCAAAGATACCCGCCAGGATAGAGCCGGTTACCTGATGGATAGCGGCACCGACAGCGGCAGGAATGGCGACGGCAGGCGCAAAGAAGACCGAAACCAGCGAAATGGCCAGGGCGTCGTTCTGCATGCCGACTTCCAGTGTAACCGAATGTTGCTGCTTTTTCCCTAAGCCCAATTTCCCCGTAACAAAATAACCGATGAGGAAACCACCGAGATTGTGCAGGAGGACCATGAGAATGATAAAGATGCCCATGTCCAGGATCTTAGCCCCATTGATGGCAATAACGCCGCCGACGATGACCAGGACACCAAAAGCGGATACGAGGACCAGTACCTTCGACAGGGAGGCAATATGCTTTTCCCCCATCAGGCGGTGCGTCAACAAGCCGAGGACCAGGGGAACCAGGATGACTTTCATGACCGTCATGGCCATAGCCATAAAGGAAACTTCGACCCACTGGCCGGCCAGGCCCCAGACGATGAAAGGCATCATAATGGGCGCCAACAACGTCGAACAAGTCGTAATGGAAACGGACAAGGGGACATCCGCCTTGGCCAGGAACCCCATGACGTTCGACGCCGTCCCACTGGGACAAGAACCGAGAAGGATCATGCCGACGGCGATTTCCGGCGGCATTTCAAAAGCCAGGACCAGGGCATACGCCAGCAGCGGCATAATCGTATAATGAGCCGTACAGCCGATAAGGACTTCCTTCGGCCGCTGGACGATCAACTTGAAATCCCGGGCGTGGAGCGTCATGCCCATACCGAACATGATGACGCCTAGCAACAAGACCGTATGCGGAACGGCCCAGAGAAAGGCATTGGGCATGAAATACGCCCAGATGACGACGAGAAAGACGATATACGTCAAATTTTTCCCAACAAAACCGCTTAACTTTCCAATGAAATCCATCATAGTCACGCACATCCTTTCCAAAATAAGACCTGATAAATACAAATACGCAAACGGTTTTGATGGAGCAAAAAAAAACTTTGCCTCTAAAAAGAGACAAAGTATTCACTCTGCGGTACCACTCTCATTGTCGTAACGACCACTTTTCCAGCATCTCCGGGACAGCCCATGTAATGCCTGGCAAGGTAACGGTTGCCTGCCGGCTGCGTCTACTAACAAAATGCGTTCGGGCAGCAGCTCCTGGACGACTTCACGCCGGGATCCCATCCTGCCTCTCAGCCACCAGCAGGTCTCTGTCATAGTTTCCCAAACCTTACTACTTCCATTCAACACTGTTTTGTATTTGTTGGTGCTTATTATACCGCGTCATTCTCAACATGTCAATAATATTTTAGGTTCGTTATACGTTACACCAATTAAGTTAAAGGTTTAATGTTAAAATTTTACAATATTTCATGGACACGGTGTTGTAATTCCGGCACGACCTCCGCTTCGAACCAGGGATTTTTGGCCTGCCAGCGGAAGTTAAGCGGACTGGGATGAACGATGGGAAAATAGTCCGGCAAATAGGCCTGGTAATGCCGCACGGTCTCCGTCAAATTACGTTCTTTCCGGCCTTTTAAATAATAGTCGATGGCGTACTTGCCGACGAGGATAGTAAGTTTCAGGTCCGGCATGAGCTGCAGAATTTCACGATGGTATTCCTGGGCGATGAACCGTCTCGGCGGTTTGTCGCCCGTTTTGGCTTTGCCGGGATAGTAGAAATCCATAGGCATAATGGAGATGGCCGGCGAATAGAAAATCTGACTGTCGATGCCCATCCAGGTCATCAGCTTTTCGCCGGATTTATCATGGAAAGGAATACCCGATTCTTCGACCTTTTTGCCCGGAGCCTGGCCGATAATCAGGATTTTCGCTTCCTCGTGAATCTGAAAAATCGGACCGATACCGCGGGCCGTATACGCCGCGTTCCGTTCGTCCGTTTTTAATTGATCAATGATCTCCTGCAAATGCATAAAACGCCTCCTAAAGGGTAAAAAGCTTACCATAATACACGAATAGGCTGTGGTCAATCATCACAACGGGCCGCCCTGGCCGGGACGGCCCCTACGCAGGCGGCATATAGCCGCATTATTTTTCATCGCCTGTATGCGATTTCGTAGGGGACGCCCAAAGGGCGTCCCGCTTGATGCACGGATAGGCTGTGGTCAATCATCACAGCGGGCCGCCCTGGCCGGGACGGCCCCTACGCAGGCGGCATATAGCCGCATTATTT
>ERZ1023853.22-NODE-22-length-36936-cov-9.664082_pt1 | contig 36936 bp, 32 predicted proteins | sample MGYA00380386_ERZ1023853 | MGnify/ENA primary metagenome ERZ1023853 (study PRJEB33179, sample SAMN07449009) | human gut metagenome | biome: Human-gut; feature: Human associated habitat; material: Faeces | host: Homo sapiens | place: India: Bhopal | collected...
TAACAGAATCAAGGTGATGCTCGCAGAGAAGCGAAAATCCAACAAATGGTTGTCAAGCTCCAACGACAGTATCAAAGTGGTGTACGAATAATGCCCAACCTCCGATGGAGACATTCATGAAGATAGCAAAACTTCTGGAAGTGGACATCAATGAACTACTCCGCTTTGACGAATTGGAGATACCTCAAAACAAAGATTAACATAATAAAGAAATACATTATGCAGTTAAATGAACTTCATATACAGAATTTCCGCTGTTTCACCGACTACCGTATCACTTTCGCCTCAGGGCTGACAGTACTGTTCGGCAAAAACGGCACAGGAAAGACAACGCTGATACATGCCATCCACAAGGCACTCAGTTTTGCATTTAAACGCGACAAAGAAGAAAAATCAATCAATTTGGGTGCAGGTTTTCCTGATTTGAAGCCACGTGATTATAGTAAGACAGAAGATTTGACAAGAGATCCAAAGACAGGGATGCCTTTTTCTTTTGTCAACATACATGCGTGTGCCACATTCGAAGGTGTTCCCCTTGATTGGGACATGTATGCCTCCACCTCCACCTTTAAGGTGCAGCCAAGTAAGTTTGGAGAAGCATCCATGCGTTTGAAGAATCGCATCAAAGAAACTGACCAGCTACCTATGTTTGCTTATTTCTCTGATGTTTTTCCTCATGTAACCAAAGAGACTAAGCTCAGTGAAAAAGAGATGAGTCTAAGAAATCTCGGTTATCTCGGCTGGGATGAAGAGACTGCCTATTCCGACATCTGGTTGAACTACCCACAAGCTAAAGACTTGTGGGATTCCGACTTCATCAAGGAATGCTTGCGAGCAAGTCTTACGCCCTCTTCATCGGTGTAATCGACAGTTCCTGCCGATATATTTCTTAAACCTTCATCAAGTATATTCTTCGCTGCATTCAGGTCACGGTCTATTAGCTCACCGCAATTAGAGCAAGTATAGTAGCGGTCTGACAAAGACAGATCCTCCTTGACATGGCCACAATGATGGCAGGTCTTCGAGGATGGATAGAACCGGCCTATCTTAACCAAAGTTTTGCCGTACCACTTTGCCTTGTACTCCAGCATGGTAACGAATGTACCCCAGCTAGCATCAGAAACAGACTTGGCAAGATGGTGATTTCTTACCATTCCCTTGACATTCAGGTCCTCGCAACACACCACATCGTATCTGCGAATGAGTTCATTGGAAATCTTATGCAGCTTGTCCTTGCGGCAAGACATGATTTTCTCCTGCAACCTGGCAACCTTGATACGCTGTCTGTTCCATGAGCCGCTTCCCTTCTTCTTGCGTGAAAGATGCTTTTGCATCGTTGCCAGCTTCTTTGAATACTTCTGGATGAACTTATTTGATGAGTATCTGTCACCATTTGAGGTAATCACAAAATCCTTCAAGCCCAAGTCGATGCCGACACTCAGATTGGTTTTCTCCAAGTCCTCGACCTCAACCTGCGCCATGATGCAAACGTAATACTTCCCGCCTGGTGTGACTGATACAGTCATATTTCTTAGCTCGCCCTGAACATCCTGACTCTTGGCGAACCTGATGCCGCCTTTGAATTTCGGGATGAATATCCTGTTGCCTTCAACCTTAAAATGCTGAGGGATAGCAAAGCTACCCCCATGTTTCTTTGAGTGGAAGCGTGGAAACCTGGCTCTCCCCTTGAAGAAGTTCACATAGGCGGTTTCCAGGTGGCGCAAGGCATGTTGCAATGTCTGACTGTTGATTTCCTTCAACCAGGAGTAGGTCTCGGTCTTTTTCATTGCTGTCAACTCCTTTGCCTGCTCATAGTAGTTGGAACTCTTTTTGGTCTGCTCATACTGTTCCTTGCGCTTGGCGAGAAAATGATTATAGACAAAGCGGACACTACCAAAATAATTCGCAAGCATTTTCTCTTGCTCCTTATTTGGGTAAAGCCTAAACTTATATGTCTTCTGTATCACTTTCATCCTACAAAGATACGATTTTTTTCTTGAACTACAAAGGAAAGATGCAATTATTTGCAAAATATTACGCTATTTCAATATATGTGATGCAAATAGTGACACCTTCAGAAAATACATTGAGAAACAAAGCTAATTTTTGTGCCAATTCATCCCAAAGGCTAAAGACCTTTGGGTTTTCTTAGCAACATTGTATAAAGATGAACTTCACATCTTTCCGCTTTGACTGGCTTATCACTTTCTTGACAAGAGAAGTCTTTCTCCATCTTCTAGGAGAGATGATGATGGTATTGATTCCATGTGTAAGATTGGCTTCCAAACAGAGATTCTCCCTGCCGTCCTCTACAAGCGTGGCGACATGAAATGGTTAAACCAGCCTCATAAGCACTATAAGGAAAAGAACGAAATGCTTTATAACCTAAAGCAGGTCATACTTGACTCTAAATACATGGGCTGGACTGTTGATTCAAAAAGTAGAGAAGGTATTGTTCGTAGCCATATCTTTGAAACAGAAAGTGTGTCCTGAGACAGAATGAAGTCTGATATTGGCTATATTTGATAGATTTCTGTCGTAACTTCTAAAGAGATGGTGGCAGACCCACTGTATTCGGCATGCAGGTGCTGATTGCAAACCACTTTGTGCTGCTCTGATGGAAACAGATGGGTAGTGAACGACAATTGAAAGCCTTTCGTAAGGTTGGCAAGGTATGTGTCAAGGAGATGAACGCAAGTGAACCATTGATGAAGCATCGTTACCAAAGTTAGCAAGTCACATCAGAACCAAGGTCTTTTCTGTATCTTGGGATAATGGCAGAGGGAACCTGTTTACTGTCTGCTGGGTGTGCGGTGTAAAGGTGGCATGAACTTGACATGGGCTCTTTAGAGGAACAGGAGAAATAGACATGGAATACTAAGGGAAAATGCCGAGAGCCGTGACACGCAAGGCAGAAAGTACTGATGTCCATGTCTGTGGCGGACTACCTCGTAGTAGTGTTGAAGTCTCTGTAATGGGGATGGAGCGAAGAGGGTAGCGTGCTTAGCCAAAATTTAAAGTCCAACTTAAGAAATTGAGGATGAAACAATGAACGAGGCAAAACCTTTTGTAATAGACAAGCGATTGGTGTGGGAAGCTTACCACAAGGTGAAGGAAAACAAGGGCAGTGCGGGTATTGATAAGGTTGACCAAAAGACATTTGATAAAGAAATGTCCAAGAACCTTTATAAGATATGGAATCGCATGAGTTCTGGATGCTACTTTCCCAAAGCGGTAAAGCTGGTAGAAATACCAAAATCCAATGGTGGTACTCGCCCTCTGGGCATACCAACGATTGAAGATAGAATAGCGCAGCAGGTAGTAGTATCAGTACTGACTCCCATACTCGAACCTATCTTCAAGGAAGATTCCTACGGCTATCGTCCAGGCAAGGGAGCGCATCAAGCCATAGCCAAGGCTAAGGAGCGCTGCTATGTGAATCCCTGGGTGCTTGATATGGACATCTGTAAGTTCTTCGACACAATCAAACATGAATAGTTGATGAAGGCTATCCGCAAGCATACAGAGGAGAAATGGGTACTTCTATACATTGAGCGGTGGCTCAAGGTTCCCTATCAGACATCGAAAGGTGAAGTGATAGAGCGAACGATGGGAGTTCCCCAAGGTTCTGTGATAGGTCCGGTTTTGGCAAACTTGTTCCTTCATTACGTCTTTGATGAATGGATGTCGCGTAACTATCCAACGATTCCGTTTGAGCGTTATGCTGATGACACCATCTGCCATTGCGTATCGGAGAAACAAGCGCTGTTCTTGAAAGCTGTGTTCATGAAACGCTTTGAGGAATGTGGATTAAAACTGAATGAAGAGAAGACAAAGATAGTCTATTGTAAGGATAGTAATCGAAGAGGTGACTCGGAGCATACTTCCTTTGACTTCCTAGGCTTTACCTTCAGGCCTAGAGGTGCGAGAAACAGAAAGACGGGTCAAAACTTTACAGCTTTTCTCCCTGCAATAAGCAAGAAGTCGATGAAAAGGATTAAAGAAGCCGTAAGGGCTTGGGAACTGAATCGTAAGACTTTTGCTTGTCTGCTAGACATAAGCAATGAGGTTGATACGCAGATTAGTGGATGGATGAACTACTATATGAAGTTTGGTAGGTCTGAGTTCCGTAAGGTGTTAAGGTACATCAATGAGCAACTGGCCCGATGGGTGATGCGTAAGTACAAGCGCTTCTCCAAGGGTAAGAAGTTTAGCAAAGCGTATGAATGGCTTGTGGAGTATGCGGCACACAACAGAAATGAGTTTTCACACTGGGTGAAGGGATTTGTACCCTATCCACGTCTAGGTTAATAAAGAATATAAACTAATAAACAAAAGAGTTAAGTACGAAGAGCCGTGTGATGGGAGACTGTCAAGCACGGTTCCGAGAGAAGGGAGGGTGAAATTCCCTCCACTTACTCGACTAGCGGATGAAAAAAACTGGATTATTGTACATGAAACTGCATGGCATACTTTCCAAATACATAGCATATCTGATGGAGAAAAGGTTTTGACTGGTATACAAAAATAAGGCTTCTTGAACCCTTCCCTCCGGGGATACAACCCGACGCGGTATTCAATACACCTTATTTATATTGCAAAGATACAACATTTATCTGAATCGCCAAACAAACACAGAAAAAAGATGCAAAAAACATAGAAAAACTGGTTGAAAAGGCCAAAGATGACATAATGAGGGAGGTGAATGACCGCCTCCCTCGCAAAGTGGGAGTGATTGCAGTCAACCATTTCAAGCAGAATTTCCGTGATGGTGGCTGGCTTGATGATGGTCTGCATCCATGGAAAAGAACCCTCAGACAGAAGCAGGGTGGTCCTGATGCCAAGTATGGTCTGCTTACTTCCAGAAGAAACCATCTGATGAGTTCCATCCAGAGCAAGCCCGGTGTTGAAGAGGTCACTATTGAGAACCCTGTCCCATACGCCTCCATCCACAACGATGGTGGAGACATCACCACGCCCCCGACCGTATCACTCAAGATGAGACGCTATGCCTGGCACATAGCTTATTCGCTTGCTGGCATCAATGGAAAAGGATCGCTCCCCAAGGAACTCCCGGAAGAGGCACGCTTGTGGAAGTGCCATGATAGCCGTCACTTTCGGTTGGAGGCTCTATATGGAACTCCCAATGCCCGTTCAAGTATTCATAGTGAATTCTCTCTAAGCTAGGAAATGCCGTTTGTACCTGGATATACCTATTGGACTTATGTTTTTTTAAAAAGAATTACATGTGTAGCTGAAGAATACTTGCCTTCCTTTAAGCTTTCTGTCAATGATTTTCTTAACTTCCTCGTTTACCTCTGTTAATATTTCTAGTACCATATTGAATTGATTTTTATATCTCCAATTCCTTGGCTGTAGAGGCTTCTGAATCTGCCAGAGCATGGTGATGGTTTGAAAAGTTGTATTCTCCTTCTACGAAGTCCGTTTCTCTAAGAACATCTTCCTGGCTTTTGTATATGATTACAGGAATCCATACAGGTTTGCCGTTTTGATTCGGAGGCATACGTCTTTTACTTTTAAAAACAATCTTGATGCAAAGTTATTGTTTAGATAGGTCTATTTCTTTTGTACAATATTTGCAGCAATGTTTACCTCTTTAGCGTTTTTATTTGGCTGTTATGGCTGGTTTAAGTTGAGTTTATGCCGAAATTCTACACGCTATCGTTGGACTTTGGAGTTTCTTGAAATCTGTAGTAAAGGACAATCCTTTATTTCTCCTGACATGCTCTCATGTTTTGAAACTGTGAGAGTATGTCAAGATGGTTGTCAGCTGGGCTATCGGTATTTGATTCAGTTGTATGTTTCCAAATATCCTCTTGCACCATATAATGGTACATTGGTAATATCGTCCTGTTCCCGATAATCGCTCATCGAAAAGCGCAGGCCTTTCATGCCGGGATTTTTGGCAATAGTCGTTTTCAAAGACTTTGACTGAAGATTCTCCTCTGCCTTTACTTCTACCGGTATGACCTGCATTCCTGCCTGAATAACAAAGTCTAGTTCCAGCTGGCTGTTTTCCTTACTATAATAATATATAGGAATCTGGCGCAGCGATTCCAGCTGACAGCAAACGAAGTTTTCCGTAAAATCACCTTTCCCGGTATTGTCATTACTAGGAAGCAGAAGCAAGGCTGGCGGAGTTTTACTCATAGCCCCCAGCAGTCCACAATCCAAGAGATACAATTTGAAGGCACTGATATCCTCATGAATCTTCAGAGGAAGACCTAAAGTCTTCACCCTACTGATTTTATATACTAGTCCTGCATCTATGAGCCATTGAATGGCCAATTCATAATCCTTGGCTCTGGCACCTTGTTTTACAACACCATAGATGAACTTTTTATTCTCTTTGGCTAGTTGGGAAGGGATGGAGTTCCATACCTGGTTGATTCTTACTACCTGCTCTTTTGGTGCATGCTTGGAAATGTCTTTTTCGTAGGCCCGAATAATTTCCTCCTGTACTTCTCTTACGGCATTTGCATCATTGGTCTCTATGAACTTATTTACAGCTTCTGGCATACCGCCAACAAGGTAATATTCACGAAGATGCTGAATATAGAGTGTTCTAAGCGATTTTACCACATCCCACATTCCATGCTGCAGCAGATCCATACGCTGCTTGAAACCACGTGCCCACAGAAACTCCTCGAATGTCATCGGATACATTTCCAGGGTGTTGACTTTTCCCACGGGATAGGATTCTCCCTGATGAAGAGACAAGCCGAGAAGGGAACCGGCTACTGCCACATGATACTCCCGTGCATTTTCACAGAAATACTTCAACGAGGCAAGTCCACGATACAACTCCTGTATTTCATCCATAATGATGAGGGTCTTGCCAGCTTCTATATTAGCACCAGTAATGGCTCCGATTGTAAGAAGGATACGTTCTATATTATAGTCTGAAGCAAACAAATCCTTAGCCATGGCATTATTGTCACAGTTAATGTAGGCCACATTTTCAAACTCACGTTGCCCAAATTCCTTCAAGATATAAGTTTTGCCAACCTGTCTTGCTCCCAACAGAATAAGGGGTTTTCTATCCTCTCTGTTTTTCCAAGCAATGAGGTCTTGCATGATAAATCTTTCCATATATTGCTTTTTTGCTGCAAATATACTGAAAATTAATGAAATAACAAAATATATCACATTTTTATGAGGGACTTTTTGAAAGATTAACACACTTTTATGAGGGACTTTTATGACTACTCATACACTTTTATGAGGGACTTTCTGGTATGCAGGTCAGGAGGGTCTCAATTGTCCTTAGCAGCCTTTCATTGCTCAATAATTCAGGTATTCCAATTTACCTGTTGTTCAGATCTGGTTGCTTTTAAGTTTCAGGTTAACAAGCAGACTCAAAACCACATTTCTGTTTATTTGCAGGTATGTGGCTTTGAGTCTTTTCGTATTTTACTACTTGAACAGCAGTACAGTTGGAGCGTTGGATATTTCCGTGGCCATTCTGTTTACTGTGTCGTACATCAGCTTGTTGAGCTTGTCATCAAGACTGGTCTTTTTCTCTGGGTGAAGTTGCTCTACCTTTTGGTTGTAGAACTCTGCCCATTTCTGTGCCCAAGCGAAGAGCAGCTCATCTACTGGTTCCAGGTTATGTTCGTTGCTTCTCTTTTTGAGTTCCAGCAGGTGGGCGATCTTTGCTTTCATGCCAGTATCCTCTACAGTGGCATCCACCAGTTCTGTGAATCTTACAGGAGGGATGGTGCCTTTGTCAGATAACCATTTACATACAAGGATACCTCTGAGGTAGTAGAGGAATCTCTTCAATGGCAGTCCATAGTCCTTGATGTATCTGTCATTATGCTTCTTGTAGATATGGTTATAGTGGAACATGGCCTTCTCCTTGTTGAAATATTGGTCTTCCATTTGGCGGATCTCGTTGATGAACGTTTCATCCATTTGGTAGATGATAGGAGAGTGGAGCCATTCAAAGAGTGAAGGGTTGGAGCGTTTGAAGAGGCGTAGGGCTTTCTTCAGATCCCAGCCGGACATATCCGTTTCATCAGGGAACATCTGCTCGATGGTATCCTTTTGCTCTTCGATATGGAAGTACCACTCTGGTTCATGGACATAGATGAAGCGTACATCCCAATCGCTGTCAGGAGATGAGAAGCCCCATGCCCTGCTGCCGGATTCTACGGCATACAGTATCTTGATATGGTGTTGCTCCTCGATTTCCCTAAGGTGCTTGCTAATTCTTTCCTGGCTAGCGTACTGCTCTGTCTGATTATTGTTTTGTTCCATCATTTCTTTCTTTTTAATTGTTGTCTTCATCGAATTGGCTATGTTGCTCGTACATATCTGCCATTTCCTTAGTCTTGTCTCTCATAAAGCTTACTGCATTGCGTGGATAGATGACTCTTACTCCAGGACCATAGCTCATGAGGACGGAGTAGAGTTCAAAGTTGATGACCACGGAGATCTTGAAGATGCAGCTGCCGTCCTCATTCTGCCTGATCAGTTCCTGGCTATGATGGAGGGGCTTGGTCTTGATATACTTGCTTTGTTCCACGGAAGCCCAGAACTTGATGGTGCGAGGCTTGTTGTCGATATTCTTGCTCACTCCTATGACATCGTCAAAGAACTTCTCGCTATCGAACTTGGGATTCTCACGGAATGGCTCATTGATAGGCTCAATGGACACCATTCTGTCAAGAGCCAAGTTATACAGGACCAGGTCTTTCTTCACTGAGCCGAAAAGGAACCATCTGTTTCTGTATTCCTTCAGCAGGTAAGGGTAGAGGATGTATTCGTTTGCCTCCTTTGCGTTGAATGACTGATACATGATTCTCAGTGTCTGCTTATTGGCTATGTAATTGTAGAGAGGGTTTAGGAGTTCCAAGCCTTTGAGGTTCGGCATCGAGTCAAAGTGGATGATGGGCTTTCTGTTGCTTTTGCTGATAGACAGCTTGTCTTGCAGTCTTCCCACCACGTCTGCCATCTCCGAGAAGTGGTCAAAGTCCTCCAGCTGTTTGAGCATTTCTACGGCTTCTTTCATGATCTCATAGTCGTTTTCAGACAGAGGCATGTCGAAGATGGAATAGTTGGGGTCTGCATAGCGGTAGTATTTGCCATCATACACCTCTATAGGGGCATTGTAGCCAAGTTTGTCACTACGCATGATCTGCAGGTCTGCCTGCACGGTTCTCAAAGACACGCCTTTTGTGATGCCTTCCATGTCATAGAGGGCATCACAGCAAGCATCCACCAGGTTGTCTATGGTCCATCGGCGATACTTGTTTCTCAGGCAATTATCTATTGTCTTGTACCTTATCAGGGCATTCTTGTTTGCTGGCATAAGCTATTTATTTTAATTCATGCTGCAAAGATAATAAATTACTCCGCAATCTATTTGCGGAGTAGCCAAATTTTAACTTTTTCCTGCACAAAAAGATACAAAAAGAGGATTCCTGAAGCAAGAATCCTCCTTGATTTGTCGATTGAATGGATGCATCCACGAAGGAACAGGTTCGTAAATGCTATATTTTTACCAATTGTCGTTCTCGTTGCCGGTAAGGCCATTCTTGATGGAATGTAAACTCCTAATATTTTGTAGATACCTTATCTTCCGTTGTCAAGGTCATGAATCCATGCCTTCTGCTCATAGCTGAGTCTATCCCAGCTGGTACGAGGCTTTTTCTTGTCGGTGTGGGTAATGGCTTTGCCAAAACCCTTCAACAGCCATGCAAAGAACAAAAACAAAAATATACTTCCCATAATTTTAAAATTGTTAGTCATCACCTTGGAACTGTTCCTCGGTTTCTCTGATTTTTATTATTATAATAGGTGTTTGCTGTGCAGGGATATTGTATTGAGATACATTCCTGCAATGTTACAATGGACTATCATGGTTCATCATTGTATACGTGTTATGCTTCTAACGATCTTGGCGATATGTATCATTGCTATGTTCCATAGCTTTACCAAAACCCTTGAAGAAATTAGCAAAAAACAGTAATAAGAAAATTGCTCCCATATTATGAACATTATTAATCAGTACCTTGGAACCATTCCTCGGTTTCTCTGAATCACGTTGCAAAGTTAGGACGATTTTGTGCAGAGTATCTGCACAGAAAAATATTTCTGCATTTTTTGATGTTTTCATGGGAAAAAACCGCTCTTTGGGTCTATTTTGATGAGTAGAGTTATATTTTTCCGGTTGGATTTTGTCTTTTCAATGGATTTTGTTATATTTGCAACTGCAAACAAATTTTTTTCTTTATGGATAAGTTGAAGTCTTTTATCGATGTAAAGAATCGAATTGTTCTGAACTTGATAGAGTTGGATGAACAGAATGCATCACAGGGGGTTAATCTGGATGATGCGGTTATTGCTGTGTGGGAAGCTTTGGTGTATCTGGACTATAAGAATCTGAATGCCAAAGATTCCAAGTTGCGTTATGTTGCTTCTATGTCTCGTGTACCTGGTGCTAAGATGAGTAGGTTTAGAAGTTATACACGCGAGGCGCTTCATGAGGCCTTGCGAAAGGAGCGTTTGGTCAATTTGGCATCAAGTATCGAGAAGGAGCATATTCTTTCTGACCTGAGAGTGATAGATCGTATTGAGAATCATGAAACTGTAGTATTGGATGAACGCTTAAAGGAAGTCTATAAGCATATCCAGGTACAGGCTTGGTGTTTTGGTTCTGATCTTTATGGAGAGGAGACAGTATCTAGACCTGTACGAAAGAAGAAGGGTCCAAAATTCCTTGAATTCAAGGCTGACAAAAGTGTGGAAGAGGCACTTGCTCCTTTCATTGACCTGTACATTGAAGATTGGGACTATGTAACAGAAAGAGAATCCTATAAGTGGGATGCTGTTAAATGCTTCCAGGAACATTTTTCGTTAGATGCTGAAGATTTTGCTGAAATGATGCGCGCTTCTTTGGACAAAACAGACAATCTCCTTAGCGGCAATATGTATTTTGCTCGTGCTACCATCTTGAAGATGATAGAAAAGGATTCTGAGGATGTTAGAGCTTGCTTTAGACATTTGTATGATGAATCTATGGATATAGCAGATAGAATGACCAGTTTCCTTCAAAGTATCAAGGAACTTTTTGGTATTCAGAAGACGCAAGGACTTTTTAATGATAATGAAAAGGACCAGCAAAGTTCAAGAACTGTTTCTGTTTATCTGTCGTTGAATAAGCCTACTGAGCATTACCTTTACATGGAAAAAATGTATCAGACCTTTTTGGATGTCACTGGTGCCGATCTTCCCAAGATTGGTCGCACTGATTATGTACTCTTTGAGTATGAGATGGTTTGCGATGAGATTAGAAAGATATTGCTGAAAAATGACAAATTGGTAGCTTTGCATGATAAGACGTATTCTGACATGTCAGATTATCATTTGTTGACTCAGGATTTTCTGTATTATGTTTCTACTCATTATTTAGTATTGCATTCTAATGGGAAAGACTATTAATGGGGATTTGTTGGTAAGTAATATATAATAAGGTGGAGAAACCTTGCCAGGTATGAGAAGGGCATGAGTGAGAAATTGAAAAGCCGAAGGAAAAAGAAAAGATGTTTCGCCAAGCGGAACTTTGACAACTCCTTCCGCAAGCCCTGAGGCTGATGGGGTGACTTTGCCATCAAGCGAAACATCAAATCAGAAAGACGTTTCTTCCAACAACCCCCGGTCTCCTGATGTGGAGGCAGGTGCTCGCATCTCTAATCTTTCCGGGAAATCACTAATCCTCATGGTCCAACAGCGAACGATTCCCGCTGACGTGGACTACTTGGATTAGGATTTCAGTGCAAAGATAGTGGAAATTGGTGATAACTCTGTAAAGAAAGAGGAAAACTTTTGCAGAATAGTGAATGATTACTTCTTGTAGACTGCTTTATATTCATCGATTTTGGGGGAGCGAGAGTAAAAATAAAACAGTGTCAAGTTACAATGAAAGTAATTTGACACTGGTTTGTTTACACTCTCGTAGTATGTTCTATACGTAATACCAGTCTGTTCCATCTATTGGATAGGCATCTTCACCATTAACTTCTACTTCACCTTTGTAAATCTCAAAACAGAAGATGCTGCGTTGTTGCATAGGGGCTTGAGCTTTCTCTTTTCCATAGGTCATAGCCTTGCAGTAGGCTCTAGCTTCTCTCAGTGAGTTGAACTCTCCTTCCCAGTTGAACTCCCCTTCATTGTTTTTTAGAACTGTGTATGTCATAACAATTTCTGCTTAACCGTGTTGCAGTAGGGCTTATAATGTTACGTGTTGAAAAATTAGCAATGAGTTCCATAGAATCATTCTTCTTAATCATCTTAGCTAATGAACTAAGTGTTAATTAGCAGCCTGATATCGGTATCCGCAACCAGGTTACTACGCTGCAATCACTGCAGATATACTTCAATTTCCCGAATGATGAGTCTGTAAAATCATTGCGTTCTTTTTCATTTTTTCGTTTTATGAAGAGCTACCTCTTATATATATGGGTAGCTCTTTAAGTTAATAGAATCCTACTCTACAGCTGTAGTGTCCACTTCAGCTGTGTCTGCTGCTACTTCGTCAGAGAACAGGTCGTTCAGGTATCCGTAGGAGATATCTTTTGGATCATCCTCTTCGCATGCATCTTTGAATTTGGTGATGTCTATGTCCTTTGCGGCTTTGACTTCTCCCCAATATGCGGATACCTGGTCTTTTTCCATGGTTACGATAGCTCTCTTTTTGTTGTTGAGATTGACAATGACAGCACCATTGTTCTCTTTTGCTACCTTACCCCAACTCTTGAATTTCTGTGATAGGGCATTGAATAGGGTTCTGAGCTTATCATGCATTCTGCCGTTGTTGTAGATAATGAGTCCAAATAGGGTTGGCTTCACCTTGTTCCATACGTAGCCGGTAGGTATTTTATCGTCATGATACCAATAGTAGTCACCAAAATCATAGTCTATGACTCTTTTGGTTCTGTAGGTCTGTCTGCTGAGGTTGCCGGAATATTGGATGCTGATCCAGCCATTGATACCTTCAGATTCACCGCACAGCATGACGTCGTTCTTGAAGTCATACCAATAGGGAGTACCGGCTTTATGCTTCTTGTCACCGATGGCCAGGTCTTGTTCTACTTCCATCTTGACTGCCTGCTGCGGAGTTGACTGAAAGTTGAAGCCATACAAGCCGTCCTGTGATATGTTGAATCCTGCTATCAGTTTGTCGATATCCACGTAGTCACTTTCTATGTAGCTTTCTCCTTCGTAGGTGCCAATGTCAACGATGTCTGGCAGATTCTCCAGCTGTTTTGCGTTCTTGTCAATGATAGAGTAGATCTTGTCATTGGGTTTCACAAGAGCATGTCGGCCGTCGAACATGGAGAATAGGGTAGCCTTTACATAGGAATCCTCACCAATCTGGTTGTCCTGCTGGTCTATGTACTTATATTCATAGGTATCTCCATTCTTGACCAGAGCAATCAAAGTTCCGTCTTCATCATAGTAGAGGAATTCATACTTGGCTCTTACTAGGGTTTCTCCCTTGGTATTCATGAGTCCCCAGCCGTCGCCATTATTATAGGTGAAGACATCTCCATGGATGGTGCCAATATTCTTCAGCTTGGACGATGGTTTGACGATGATCTCTCCCTTGGCGTTCATGATACCCCAGGTTTCCTTTCCATCCTTCTTGACGGATACGGCAAGTTTGCCGTCAGTAAACTGGTATTGTATATTCTCATACTTACCAGCTGAGAAATTGAAGAGTACCTGGCCGCTAGGATTGATTACTGAGATTTTTACCTTATCCTTCTGATCTTTCTTGACTTCCTTTTTATATTTTGCGTTCACTCCAATGAACTTTCCATCACCATAGTCGTTGAGAGAATAGTATTCCGGCTTTACTACACAGTCACCATTCTGGTTAATCACTCCCCAAAGAGAATCGGTTGTCATGAATACGGCATAGTCTCCTTCGAAAGCTCTTACACCATCTACCTGTTTTCCGTCAATTTTATCGAGGTTTTTGACCACTCTTCCTTCCGTGTCAATGATAGCTACCGGCTGATTCTTGGGTGCAACAAGGGCTCTGCCATTGCGAAAGCCTGATGTATGGGCATAGTCGCCACCGATTTTCTTGGGTTTCTCCGTTGCATCGTACATCTCCCATACTCCGGCTTTGGTTCTTACGAAGAATCTTCCATCTCTGACGACGGTTGGCTTGTTTTTGAACTCTTCCTTGAAAAGGACCTTTCCATCTAGGGAAATCATGCCCCATTGTCCATCGGCGGTTTCCTGGAAAGGGATATACTCTACGTTGCCATTCTCTGTTTTTGAGCAAGAGAATAACATCATGGTGAGCATTGCCACCACAAGGAACGAAAAATTACGTTTGTTCATATTGGCTTTATTTTGATTTTAATACATTAGTATCATACCTCTGGGGCTGCCCCAGGATCATCCTCATAGTTATCGTAGTCATCCTCCTGGAAGGTATCTTCATCGGGATGGGTGTCAAATGAAGAGTCGCTTGGATAGCAGTCCTGGTTTTCACAGGTGCATTCCCAATCTTCACACGTGCCTTCTTCATAGGCGTCACGATAGCCGTCATGGTAGCCTTGGTCATAGCGTTGGCTTTGCGCTTTTAAATCGGGAGCAGCATGATGCTTTTGCTTCCCAAACAAGAAATCTAATAGTCCCATAATCTTATAGTTTTTGGTTTCACTGGTGCAAAGGTAGGTTCTTTCAGTGCAGCCTAGCTGCACAGAAAGAAAAAAGTTGTTGATTTTGTACTTTTTATCAAGTAGTAGATTTGGCTTTTGGGTATATTGAATATCTCCTTATCCTTGCAGCTTAGGCGATATTAAATAATGATAAGTTATTCAAAATCAATTGTTTTAATCTCATTATCAGGAGTCTCAAAAATCAATTGTTTTGGTTTCTCTGTTACTGTTCCGATATAATACATCTTACCATTAATGATATGAACTATTTTTCTTTTATTTTTGCCTGCCATTCTGATACTTAGCCAACCTTTTCCTTTAGAAATGCCGTCTGGATATGACCCGAGCTTAATATATTCATCTATGACAAACAAATAGTAGCCATCTTTAGCCATACCAACCTGATAGTCTTTACTAAGAAATCGGTCACTCCATGCAAAGATCTCAACATCTTTGATAAAATGCCAATCGTTAGAGTCATCTTCGTCACGATTGCTGATTCCTTCGTCGTTTTCGTACTCATCATTGATATCATCTAATAAATTGTTCTTGTCTAAATGAATATCTTGTGCGGATTCTTCATCTCCGTCGTTCAGTGATGCCAGTACCATCTGAATCTCTCCAAATTTTACTTCCGGAGAACAATGCTTTTTGAGGTCTTTCAATTTAGCAGATACTCCTAGTGCTGATATTGCAGACAGAATGTTCTTATGTTTCTTATTATCTATATAAGAATCAATTGAAATGAGTTTATTCTTTATGAATTTAGCAAGATGGGAATAGATAAGTCCAATGTCTTCCCCGCTTTCTTTCACAATTTCATCTACTGTCAAGCCATCTTTAACCATCCAGAGAGTTCTAGACTCTGTATTAGACAATTGTAATTGATTCTCACCGTTTTTGCCTAAATTGTCTTCAATTTCTATTCTTTCTGTCTGGTTCATAAACCTTGTAACAACAGGATCAATCAATATGGATTTCTTTGTTATTTCTGAAACCAAAACCAAACCATGAAAATTTCTACAGCGGCTGAGTGCCACATATACTTGACCATATGTAAAAGCTCTTCCAGCATCAACGACTACTTTATCGAAAGTTAATCCTTGACTCTTATGTATAGTTACAGCCCAGGCTAGACGAAGAGGCAATTGAGAAAAAGAGCCACATACATCTTTCTCAATTTCCTTAGTCTTCTTATTGATGATGTAATGTAACTTATCCCACTTCTGCTGTTTGACATTTATCAATTTTCCATCGTCTGTTTTTACTACTACTTCATTTCGGTAAAGTTCCACAACTTGACCTAATGTACCATTCACATATTGTTTGTTTGCATCATTTCTTATGAACATTACCCTTGCACCTATCTTTAGATGAAGGTTATAGTCTGTTGGGCGCTCTTCGTATGGGAACCACCCTTCGACATAAGCAGTATATACTTTTTCTTTTGTATGTAGTTTTTGTAACATCTCTTGATTAAATGCTCTGGCCTTTTTATTGTGAGTAGTAAGCCTGATAGTCTTATCATTAGAGACAAATTTTGGATTGTATCTTGCCTTTAGCATCTCCATTTCTACAGGCAAAATAGTTCCTACTCGGATATGATTTAAAAGTTTGATAAACTCTTTGTTAAATTGTCTATAAACCTTTTTCAATTCCAGCATTGGGCAATTCATTTTCTTATATACCTTGCTGCTAAAGAAATATGCCGAGTCATAAAACTTCTTAAGTTTCTCATGATCCTCAGATGTTTCTACAGGCATAAGCTGATATAGGTCGCCAAAAAATGCCATTTGAACGCCTCCAAAAGGAGTCTCGTTCTTACGGTAATGACGAAGAACATCATCCATCATGTCTAACAAATCACATCTAACCATACTGATTTCATCAATGATTATCAAATTCAATTGACGAACCAATTCTATTTCTTCACGCTTTAAATTATATAATTCTTTATTCTCATAACCTGGAAGATAAGGAGAAAGTGGAAGATGCAAGAAGGAATGTATTGTAACACCTTGCGCATTTTTTGCTGCTACTCCAGTTGGAGACAACACAATCGCATTCTTCTTATTAATAATAGCTCTTTCAAGTACTTTTAAGAGCAACGTCGTTTTACCTGTACCAGCTTTACCTGTAACGAAGAGACTTTTTCCGCTATTTATTAATCTAAATGCAGTATCACTATAAATATCTTTTTCCATAATTTTAAAGTTATGATATACTAATGAGGAGTAAGTCTCTCTGCATGTGTATGCTGAGAGACTACTCGTATGATTACTCCATTCAAAGAGTTATAGAGCTTTATAATTCTTCGTTTTCAATAATGTTCTCTGAAATAGGTGCCAGTTCAAACTCCAGTACGGAGGCTGGTATATTACAACCTTTGAAGATGTACGAAAGTATTGCACGTTTGGCATTTGTACTGCATGCTGAATAAACATAGCAATTATCCGCAATCTTTGATTTGCCCTCTGAATCCTTTTCGTATAGGTTATTGTTCTTGGTTGCCAGATACACCATTGAGGATGGGTTCTCATTATATATGAGTTTGCCTACTTGAATGAGCATATCTTTCCATGTTGTAATAGCATGTCTCTCGTTTCTATATCTGAATCCAACGATGGTACGTCCTTTCAGTTCGTATTCATCATCCTCAAACGATACCAATTCATACTCTTTCTCCAGAGGCTGATAACTGGTTGTAATCATTGGCCATAGATGCAAGAAATTATCGAGCAGAACCTTTTGGCGCTTCAGAATCTCTTCCAGTGTCCACTTATCACAATGCTTGATATAGTTAGACAGGCGGAAAGCGGAATTATCAAAGCCATCAACTTTATTTCCCTTTTTATCGATATATCCTTCTTTTTTCTCTTGGAAAGAGTGGTTGCTATAGGATACGTTAAAGCCAGTGAGAGTGAGGTTTGCGAAAGTATGCAGGTACTTTTCGTATATCTCGTCCCAGTTTTCTCCCAGGTCATGCTTCCATTGTGGAGTGAGTGTTTGAGGCATGATATGTTCTATGGTGATTCTGCCTTCCTTCATCTTCTCTACGATCATATCATCTGCTTCTGGGCTGTTCTCATTTTCCATTCTTTCAAAGAGGAAGTATTTGTAGTTGCTTGGAATGCGATAAATCTGTCTTGTTTCAAACTCTTCGCTTACCTCTCTGTTGCTAGGGAATGTTGAAGTTCCCTGTTTGTGGAGAAGGATATATGCCATAACCTGAGAATAGGAACAATTGACAGGAATACCCTTTTCTTCATGTCGCTTGTAGATGCGCATGATGTCTGTATGAAGCATAGAGAAGAGCTTCTGCATTGCGTTCGCAGGATAGCCGCAAATGATACGTCGAGCCCAATAGTTCTCTACTATATCCAGGACTGTGAAGATTTCTTCCTCATCAAAGTTATTATCTTTTGCATAATCAAAGAAAGATAGTAGGAATGGCAGATGGACTGTAGTGCCGATGCTTGCAATCTGCTTCAGTTTTCTATCGAGTTTCTTATTACCCGTTTCGCCCTTGCAAATTTGTCTGTAGTAGTTTGCAAATTTGAGCATATCAGAGAGTAAGGTCTCTCGATTCAAGTGTTCGTTCTCATCGAAAGACTTGAAGTCAAAGTATAGTTCATCTACTTTACTGATAGTACCATTCTTGATAGTGAGGTAGTCACGTATAAACATGGTAGGTTCACCATCAGTAAGTTTCTCGATCTTGCTCCAGTACTGATGGTAATATCTTTCCTGCTCATCCTTTGACAGAGACATGAGTAGGTAGTTTCTAACCTTGTCTGCTTCCTCTAAATCCTTACCACAGGAGTTCAGGGATTCGAAGATTAACTGAGGGTTGTCTCTTGAATCCAGGCAGATGTCTATGATGGTAAGTTTCTCGATAGCTGCAATTAAGTCCTCGAACGTAAGGTCACTAACCTTGATCAAGTTATAGAACAGTTGATAGTTAGAGGTAATTCCACTGTTAATAAATTCATTCTCATTGTTAGTGAATAGGGCATCGTAAGCCTTCTGATCATCTTCAATAGGGCAGAGCTTAATCTTTCTAGGCAATTTTCTTCTGATTGCATAGAGATAGTCTTCCTTTATCTTGTTGATGTCCTCATCTCCTTCTTGCATGTCTCCGTTCTTTACGGCATTGATGCCGGCTAGAATAAGTAAGGAAAGTGTTGTGATTCGTTGCTGTCCATCAATGATAAGAAGGTCGTCTTCGTATTCGTTTGCCCTAGTTGATACTATACTGCCAAAGAAATGGCTATAGATTTTATCTCGATGGATCTTTTTCAAATCCTCGAACAGTCTGGAACAGTGTTTCTGTTGCCAGGCATACTTTCGCTGGTACAAGGGGATGATGAACAATGTCCTTGAACCATTGAAATAATCTGTTATTCTTGTAGCGTCGCGCATAAGCTTATTATTATATTGGTTAAGTGCGGTGAGTTTGTACACCACAATTTACTTTGCAAAAGTAATTAAAAAAATGTAGAAAGATTATATTTCTCGTATAATTATTGTTAAGGTTTTCATTTATTCCGATTAATGATAATTTAGAGGCGATGGCAATACAACTCTACGACTTTCTCCAGATAATCTTCAAAGTTATTATAGACATCCTCCAGAAAGGCATCCCCCATTAGGATAGCTGTCATTAAATATGGATGAGATAACACTTTGTAAAGGATAAAGGGTGAATATTTATGACTCACCCTTTATCTTATTATCCCCTAAATACTTAATGCTGCAAATAGCCACCTTCAGTAGTTTCTACTATATAGAACTTATTTGGGTTGCCAATTTTAAAACGCTTGAATTTGTCAGAGGTTTTCATACCATAACACTCACTCTTTTCCTTCACGTCTTCTGTAGCAGACTTTTCTGAATAGTTGGTGATGGCTTTTACCCAAAACACATTATCTATGTGCTTTTCTGCAATATCATTTTTGGCGAATCCGTAGGCTATACGGTTATTGAAGGTATAAGGAGTATTATCCTTCGAAAATGAACCCAGAAGATATGTTTTAGAAGGGAAGTCCTTTTCTTTATCACAAGTACGTTGCCAAGATGGTGATACAGAATATGTTCCAAACACTTTGAAACTCTTGGCAGGAATACACTCGATTTCCTTCTCCTTTACGGTAACACTTTGTGTCGTTGACTTAATGAACTTGGTCAGGCTGGATGTTGATTTAGCGTTACCATTCCAGGAATAGGTGTCTTTTCCCCAAAATCCACTATCTGAAAGATAGGCATTTGCTGAACCATAACCTACACCTTTGGCTATACTGTTTACAGAAGCCGATGTTGTTGTAACCTGGTTGTATGTTGCAGTAGAGTAGGTTCGTCCCTGATAATACTCATTGGCCAGGCCATTCAAGGTGAAGAACGTCTGCGTTAAGTTAACGAAGATGTCCTTGTCAGTCTTGTTTATAATGGCGAATTTCACAAAGCCGCCTTCCGACCATAAGTTATACAACACCTTGCAATCCTCATTCTCATACACTAAAGAGTTGTCCTGCATCTTCATGTTGCTATCATAATCAACATCGTAAACCTGATAGAACGTACTCTTGCATGATACCATGCTCAAACCAAGAACAGCAACCAAGGCTGTCTTCATAAAAAACTTTTTCATAAGCGTACACTGCTGTTGAATATCGTTATTACTCATATGATTTTTCTTCTTTTTGTTTATTCTACTGCAAAAGTAACACTTTTTTGTGCATCCTATTTGCACAGATGCTTTTTTTAATGTTTATTATTACTTTGGATGAGGTCAAAGGCTAAATTTCCTGCTAGTTTCTCTATCGTTTGCTTCTCTTCTGTGTCGTTTGGCAGTTGATGGAGCCATGTGAGGACATTGAGAAGTTCGAAAATGGTTGATGCTACCAGGAAAGGAGCCTTATTTGTTTTTACTTCCTCATCTATATGCTGTCTATGAGAACCTTCATTGGCAATGGATACCAGTGAATATAGGTGACGTTGGATATGCACTGGTACTACATCTTGCAGCTTGGAATTTCCAAGGAACTTGCTGCATTCACTGAGATTTGTCCCATTGAACTTGATGGCTAGGAGTCCATAGTCATACAGGTAGCTCATAATCCAGTCAAGGACTTTTCTCACTTTGTTGAAAGTGTCTGCATTTGCAAACTCCCGATTCTCGTATATCTTGATGATGCTTAAAACTTCATCTGCGATAGTCCCTTCCAGCCAGGAGAATATTTCAGGATATTTGTTCTTGATGATTCTGTTGGGCTGTTCGTTGATCGTTTGGATGATGTCATCGCAAAGTTTCTCGTCATCAACTTCCTTTTCATAGAATTCGTTGTAGATGGTTTTGAACGTCTGATCGCTGAGTAGGTCAGGCTGCCCTGTTGAAATAAAGTAGGGAAGTTCCTTGAATTCTTCCTTGATTCTCATAACAGCTTTCTGAAGACCAGCCACACTAGCCACTTCCTGCTCGCTTTCATTAAGCACTTTCGCGTCCAATATGACAGCTTCCCAGAAGGTTGGGTTCTTGGCATATGTGTCCAGTCCTTCTTTCTGGGTCTTGAATGGTGTAAGCTCCATGTTGTAATGAAGCTTACAGTACTTTTGGAAAGAGGTCATCTCTTCCCATTCATCGTCTATCCACAATATGTGATAACTATTGCTCATTGTCATTTCTGTATATAGGTAAATAAATACGAACGGTTGACCAAATGGAATCCTGGTCTTTCTGTGTGAGGAGGTCGTAGTCTCCACCATAGTGTTCTACGATGCTTCTCACAATATAGCCGCCTTCTCCTGTTCCTGCTGTGATGCCACCTTTTTCGCCTCTAAGTCCATAGCGTATCTTGTCAAGGCCCTTAGGAAAAGGTGTTCCATTATTGGTGAAATCGATTTGGAACATGTCTCTTTCCTCATCCACAGTGAGTTTGACCCAGATGGAATAGTCGTTTCTCTTTGGGTCTGTGAATCCGTGTTTGACGGCGTTACTGAATATGTTGTCACAGAGTCTCTGCAGGTCATCCTTTGCCATGAAGACATTGATTCCTTCTACGTAGTCTGGAACTTCTTTGAGATATTCCTGCCAGTTTTTATCCCCATTCATGTTGATGGAGAGAAGAGTATCCGGGATAGTAAACCCATAATTGGCAAGAGCCTGGAAGTCTGGTTCTATCTCAGATTGGTAGTTATGTCCATCAGGGTAGTTCTCCACCAGGAACTTATCAATGTTGATGATCTCTGGGATGCCAAACTGAGATTCTCTTGAAAAGATCTTGAGTATGGTAGTGAGAGAATCGATGGCTGTCTTCTGGTTGGCAATCTCTTCTTTCATTCCCTGCACGAAGTCTTTATCACTCATAGAGTCCTTATGGTTGATGTAATACTCCAGGTTCTTTCTGGCGCTTGACATTTGGCGAAGATGGGGCATCATGTCGTGCTTGCGTGAGCGCACTTCATTGATATAGTCTGTCTTCATCTTGTCAATCACATCTAGAAGACCTGTTTCTTTTGCCTTGGCCATGACTTCCTGTTGGCATGCCTCTTTATACAGAGTCTTCTGGGTGCTGATGTCTGGCAAAGCCAGTTTATACTTCATAATTTTATTCTTTGAAATATGAGGTATAATACCTGTTCCGCCTATTTTAGCCTTACTCAGTACCATGCAAAGATACTCGATGTCAATATCCATTTCAGGAATGATGGCAAGCACGTTCTTTGCCAGCCAAACAGGGGCATCCTCAGAAGCTTTGATGATGGATGGCTTGAAATCTCGCACCAAGGACACAACGATTGCAGTTTGCTCTAGTTTGGCACATCCTTTTACGTTGTCACTATCACTGAGTGACTCTGGTGAAATATAAGGCTTTGTCCAATCATTGCTCAAATCTGTCACTCTCAGCAGCTTGCCTTCGTCCGCCTCTGTCCCCTTTGTGCAAGATGGAATCTGTGCGATTTCCTCCATGACGACAGCCTTGTGTCCTTCAGGAATCTCCAACTCTTCGTGCTGAAGGTATTGGGTTAAGTCCCAGGTGTAGTCATTTTCTATGATGTCATCATAGGATATTGAGGCAGAAACCTTTGGCTGATCGGTATGATATGCAGCCACCACCTTCTCTATGTTGAGAAGAATGTTGCCGACGGTCTTATCATACATATTCGAAGCATCAATGAATCTGATGGCATTTTCCTGCTGAGGGTGCTTTTTCAGAATGACACAGGCAAGTGGTATGCTGGTATATGAGAGCATTCCTTTAGGCAAAAGGATAATCGCATCGATCATGTGCTTTTCCATTGCCCACATTCTGAATTTCTTTTGCTCGCCATTAGCCCATTGTATGCTTGGTCCCATGAAACATATGCCTGTACCATCTTCTGTTGTTGTCTCCTGGAAACGGTTTGCTGCAACCAGTTCTGCCAGCTCTCTCTTATTGCCATTTGCTGCTGCATATTTATCCTGCATTTCAATTTTCATGGCAAGAGGAGGGTTGGAGACAATGGCATCATACTGCTTGTTTGTCCATGACGTGTTAGAGTCATTCGTGAATTCGACAGAATCCAGCTTGTTAGCCAGTCCAAGTCTAATTTTACCCAGAAGCCATATCTCATGATTGATTTCTACAGCATCTATATGCTCGTAGTTCTCCATATCTGTGCCAAACTCCATCATTCCTCCGTATGGAACAAAAATGGATTTCGTTTTAGGGGAAATGAACGCCTTTGCAAGTGCACAGAAGGATCTTGGGGTAAAGAATTCCCCTTCATATTTATTCGAGATGGTCTGTTCGATGCAGAAGTCAAACCAATCAAGATATTCTTCGTCTGAATAGGATGTACTACAGAGCATCTGCATGGCCTGATTGATGAACTTGATGTTTATCTTTGAGATGGCTCTGATGAACACACCCTCTGCTTCTCCATACAAGTCATCATCACTATCCAGCAGTTCAAACAGAGGCTGATTATATTCAAAAGAATCAACCAGCTGGGCTCTTTGCTTTTTGATATATAGCAAAATGCCTACTAAAGTTGATATCTCAACTCCAGACAATCCTGTTGCTCTCAGGGTACCAATTACCTGATTCATTACAGACGCTGCCTCATTGTTCACTACAAGATTCTTTCTCATTTCAATCAAAAATTAAGTTACACATCAATTAACGAGTGCAAAGGTATTAAGGTTCTGTGCAGTCATTCTGCATAGATAAATATTTCTTGAGATTTTCTTCAATTTTATCCTTAATAGCTTCTCTAAGGCTACAAGGAGCAAGAACCTCCACATCAGGAATAAACGAGAAAATCAGCTGGTTCAGCTCGTTATTGGGTTTGACCGTGATGGTTACAGTTCTTTGTTCCTTATTGACTACTTGTGAGTGGTGCAGAGGTTTAGACACTACATAAGGAAAGCGATTTTCTGAGAATCTGAGGACGATGGTTTCTATGTCAGCCTTTGGTACTGTTACACCGATGACATCATTGAAATAGGTGTCAAAGTTGATTTGAGTATTTTTGCAGAATGGAATATCCACATTTCTATAGGATACAATTCTGTCTAAGGCATAATTGCCAATTGTCCCATATTTCTCGTTTCTTCCGAGTAGGAACCATCTGTTATTATATTGCTTCACGTAGTAGGGATGACATATTGTCTCGAACTCATGGCCTTTGAATGTGCGATATTGAAGTTTGAGAGGCTGGTGGTTGACGGTGGCATCAATGATGCCAGAGAGATGTTCCAATCCTTGGAGTTTATCATTTTGTTCAAAGGAAATGAGATTTTCAGCATTAGCCTTTATGCCAAAGCGGTATTCCAAATTGGAGATAACCTCTTCAAGCCATGCTGTAGCTGGTGTTCCTCTATAGCGTCCGAGCATTTGAATGGTTGAACGCAGATTGTTCACCTCTTCAATGGACATCTCATTATTATATATGGTGAAGTTTGGGTCTTCATACCTGTAATAACATTGCTTGCCGGAAGCCATAGGATAGGCTTTGATAGGTGCATCATAGGTCACTCTATCGCGCATATACTTAATGTCCTCACGGATTTGGCGAAGCTTTACTTCTTTACCTGTGAGGTCATAGAGGCTCTCATTTACTTTATCGATGAGATCCTCAATAGTGTATTTGCGTTTGAAGTCGCTGAAACATCTATCCAGTATCTGATACCTGAGTTGAGCATTTTTATTTGTTGGCATACGCTAAACATTTAAATGATTATCACTGGCAAAGATACTAAATCTGTGCGAAATATCTGCACAGAAAGAAGTTTTTTTTCGGTTCTGTATAAAAAAACTTGGATTTTGAGCCTATTTTTTGTTAAAGGAGAGGCTTGAATGGATTATGTAGGGGCTTTTCCTTATCCGTAGGCCAAGTTTTGTCATTTTTTTCAGGAAATAGATTGGTTATGTTTTATTTTTTATGTACTTTTGCCACCAATTTTAAATGTACTAGTAATGGATAGAAAAAGTTTTTCGATAGGAAATGTACAGAAACTGGCCTTGTTGGCTTTGCTTCTTGTTATCTGTGTAGGTTCTTCTGCACAAGTTTACAACTTCAATTATCTTAATTCGTCCCTCCGTAAGGTATTGGCTTTATACCTGCCTGACAAAGATGGCATTTTTCAGAAGTCAGATGCCCAAGAAGTGAAGGAAATTACAGAGGCAGGCTTATACTACGCCTATGACAAGAAGGCAAAGAAACTTTATGTGAAGACTTCTACAGGTAACTATGAGGTATTATTGGACGATTATTATGCCAAGGTATTCAAGAAGAATAAGGCTATTCCTCAACCAAAACCGGCTGAGATTGCCGTCTTGGCAGATAGGGTTAACCAAGAACTGTCAGAGCATTTCTCTCAGGTGAATGCGAAGCGGAGAAAAGAAATAGAAGCAGCTAGGATTAAAGCTTACAATGATTCTGTGGCGAAAGCTAAGGAAGAGGCACGTTTAATGGCTGAGAGAATTGAAAAGTTGAAGCAGGAGCGTGAAAGTTACATAAAACAGCATGATTGGCGTAGTGTTCCTACTGGTAACCACAGTTTATACTGTACCTTGTGTGAGAATACCTTTTCGCAGGATTCCATATGGAGTATAGGTGTAAGGAATGATACCATCTATTTTGTCACTCATAAAGATGGTGACTTGGATTTAGGTTATATGGAAAGTCATGCGGCTAAAGTTCCAGATGACTTGAAGGCTTATTCTCTTTATAAATATCACTATGAGGTATATAAGGATAGTATAGAAAGTTGTGTGGAAGATTTAAATAATGACTTAGTTGGATACCTGAATTATCATAATTATCTAGGTTATCTTGCTAATCTTCAAAAGAAGGCTCCTTATGGATATTTTGATGGGTGGTCATGGGATGATGAGTATGGAACAGTTACCTTTAATTGTACCTACCAGAATACCAATAAATGGACAATCAAGTACATTGATGTTTATTGGGTGGTCACCAATGATGTGAATGATGTACGTGGAAGCGGGCATTTCAAAGGCACTGGTCCCGTGGGGTATATGCATGGTGGTAGTTGGGACTGGGACAGCAGCTATTACTTTGTAAGTGGTGATGCTACCAATATGAGTATTAGCAAGGTCATCATAACTTACATGAATGGTAAGCAGAAGGTTTTGACTAAGAATATGCTTAGGTTCAATACCAGTGACGATGATTAAAGCTTGAAATCATAAAGGCAGATAGGTTACATGTTTTACCTACCTGCCTTTTAAAATTTCATTTTGATTATGGTTATGATTCTTATCTTCATAAATTGGTTACCTTTTTAGTATATTTGGCATGATGTGTGCAGGCTTATTGCACAGATAGCCTAACTTCGTATTTTTACTACAATCATTTGTCTTCCTTTTATAGAAAAAACTGGCTTGAAAGTAGCAAAATGAATACTTTAATGCTGCAAAAGAGGTGTTTTTTATTTTAAACCTTAGCGGAAGTTAAAGTTCTTGCGATTTTGTCAAGGATTATCCTCGCGTGCGCGCGCCTCTGTTAGAAATTTTGCATTTTTTCAATTGTAAAGAAAAAGAAATCACGTTAATTTTTGGTCTCGAAAAAAAAGTGTGATTTTTTTTTTGAACTCAAGGAAGAAATTCATACCTTTGCCGCCGAGATGCAGAACAGCACTCAACGCTCATGGCTCTTTGGGATAACTGTGTTTAGGCCTTAATATATAACAGTTGGAGCTCCTACCCATTGGCTTTGTTCGTTCAAAGGATATTAAACCAATTAAATTGAAAAAGCAATGAAGAAGTTTTCGTTATTGATTATTGCGTGTGCTTTATTTATCAATGCGCATGCACAGAGGGTAGTAGCTTCAGAACCAGAGTTCATTGGAAGTTATTGTGTACTCACGAGTGATTCTACTTATGATGTCCTGCCTAAGGAGAGTGGCAAGGTGGAGAAGCATCAGAGCAAATTCTCCAAGTTCTCCAAGATTGCAGGTGCAGCGAGTGACTTGGGCTTTGCCGGTGGACTCATTGGTGAAAGTACAGGTAGCTTGTCTGGATTGGAGACCGGTGTGAGGGTGATGGGTACGGCTGTCGGATTGGGCGTGGCTGTTGATGCCGTGAATACTTTGGCTGGTGTTGAGGGAATGGACATCGCTTTTGCCGGCGGCAAGTCTGCTTATTCACTCAAGAATGACGGCAAGGGCATCCGCCTGCTCATCAAGGCTGAGAAGAATGATTATGATCCGATGGGTATCTACCGCATCGTGCGTTTCAAGGCTTCCAAGAAGGACAGAAGGATTCAGTGGATGACATTTCAGCCAGCATTGCTTGGAAGTTCTGATGCGAAGAAAAAGGGCTTTCTGGCCTTTTCTGGACACAAGTATGGCAACCAGAGTTATCTGCTTGACATTCCTTCGTCAGAATTGGAGCCTGGTGAGTATGGTATCGTCTATATGTCTGTGGCTTCTGCCCAGGAGATTCCTGTGGGGACTTTTAGTGTAATCAAGTAAAACGTTGGATTATGGAGATTTTATTCATGTTACAGTTGTTTGGTTTGCTAGGCAAGGGAACAACGAATTCTATGAAGGGTGGTAAGAGAAGAAAGGCTAAGACCAACTGGGACCATCTGAGTTACGGGCAGAAAGCTTGGTTGCATGATCATTCTTGATATTGTCATCCGCATCACAGACAAGGGAGTGGATGCTGCAACGGACTACTTTACGTTTTTCTTCTCCCTCTGTCTTGCGATTGCTGTTGGATTGCTCATCTGGATCAATACTCCTCTTGGTAAGAGGTGGCTTGATGAACTTTAAGAATTGGGATATGGTTAGAGAACGTAAGATAGCATTGTTGATAGATGCTGAGAATATTTCGCATCAGTTTATTGGGAAGGTGATGGCGAGTGTTAGGGAAGCCATGGATGGTCTGATTACAGTCAAGCGTATCTATGCAGACTGGACCAAGCCTAATCTTTCTGCATGGAAGGCTGTGCTTCAGAAGTATGCCTTGATGCCTATTCAGCAATATTCGTTTTCTTCCGGCAAGAACTCCTCTGACTTTGCCCTGGTCATTGATGCGATGGATTTGCTGTATCAGAGCGATATTGATGTGTTTTACATTGTTTCTAGTGACAGTGATTTCACAAGGCTTGTCATGCGCATCAGGGAATCCGGAAAGATCGTGATTGGCATGGGAGAGAAGAAGGCGCTTGAGAGTTTTGTCTTGGCCTGCAATGATTATATTTTCTTTGAGGAGAATGGGGATCCTTCTTCTACAGTTTCTGGAAGTTCCGATTTTTTGGAAAAGGCTTCTTCTCAGGCTTCTTTTGTTCCTTCGTTTTCCGATACCTCGTATAGCGTGAGTTCTGTGGCTGCCAGTTTTGTGGTTTCTTCCACGGCTTCCTCTGATTCTTTCTCTTTCTTGGGCGGTGAGGGTAAGATTGTTGAGGACGGTATGGAGGATAGTAAGGAAGACAGCATGAAAGTATCTGGGCCTTCTTGTAGTTCCCTGAAGTCTGAGCCTTTGAGTAGGGATACTTAGCAATATCCTGCCGGTATCAGCAAGAAGCTGCTCGCTTTGTTAAGGCAGGTGGTGAAGGAGGTTGCTGAGAATGATGGTTGGGCAGAGCTTGGGTGTGTAGCTAGCAGACTTCATGAAAGAAAACCTGACTTCAATGCTAAATCCTATGGTTACAGCAGGTTCTTGAAGCTCATTGAGGCTTGCGAGAGTTCTTTTCTCATCGACAGGAATCATCAGATCAAGAGGAAGACAAAGACTCTCAGGAAGGTTTGTTTGAAGAACAGATAGCTGCCTGCCTGTCTGTAGCTGCCAGGTGCTGCTTTTGGGGGTGGCATCTAACTGGAAAGAAATGGCTTGTTTGATACGGGTCATTTCTTTTTTTTGCGATTTTATATACAACGATTATCTATGGGTTTCAAGGTTTCGGTTGCGGTTTTATGAAAGGTTCTGTAAATGAAAGGGTTAAAGCGTAACCCTAACGCAACCAATTCTTATAGAATGGCAAAATTCCTTTTGAAGCTTGGTTGCGGCTGAAACTTTATTTATCTTCCTGGTAATAAGGAAGATAAAACCTACCGCAACTGCAACCATGAAACTGAACTTTTCTTATGACCTTTTGGGGATAAGGCTACTTGATCTTGTATTTTCCCGGTGCTGGGAAAATGGGCTTTTCTGTTATATCTGATATGTTACTTATATCTATCATTTCATTTCAGTTCCCTGCTTCGACCTCTATTTTTTATGAAAGCGGTTGTCGTCTCTCTATCACCTGGCTTTTTACTTTGCAAAGGTATGGCGGTTCTGTCAGATACCAAACACCAGGCCATGCCTTATTCGGCTAAAACTTTTTTGGAAAGCCTTCCGCAAATGTTGTACATTTGGGTATTCCAAAAAACTTTCTACCGAATTGTTTGGTGTTCTGACTCTTGGGAACCGCCATTTCTTTATGCACGTAAAAAGGCTATATGATGACGAGATGACGGAATGATAAAAAAATATCGGATCGAAAGGAACTTCAAAACCTTAAAAAGGCAATGATTCCTCGAATCCAGAATAATTTTCAAGTTGAACCTTTTAAATGTTATTGGAGTATGAATGCAAATCTTTATTATGACTGCAATGGTGAATCATGGACTATCCTTGACTTTCACAGCAGTATTACTTTCTCTACAGAGAGAGGCTTGAAGCAGGCGATTAACCGAAAGATTAATCGTGATTTGGAGAGCGGGAATCTGAGACGTCACTTCGGAACCGGCTCTAGAGTGAATGTGAACGTGTATTGCAAGGAGCTTGGTTTTACAGACAAGCCACTTGCAACTACCCATGTGAATGTATATTGATTGGAAATACTGATTTATGGATTTAGTATTGTATTCTAAGTTTCCGCACGAAAGCAATTTTGGTGCCACGGACTTGTCGAGAGGTGGAGTGAGAGTTGGGAACATCATTCAAGCTACATGTTTCTATCTTTCAGAACAAAAGAAAGCGGAAATCATACTGCAGGAAATAGCAGATGATAATCAAGGTTTAATGTTCCAATTGCGTACACCGAAAGGTAAGGTCGTTTGGGCGAGTAAGTAATTAATTAAGAAAGAAAGGATTAAAAATGAGCAAATTCATTGAAGTGACCGCAGGAACGAAGGTGTTGATTAATACCGAGGAAATAGCTTGCGTAGAGCCGTCTAAAGATTATCTGGACGGCAGTGGGGTTTGTGTGATTACCCTCATACACACAACAAAGCATAGCGTTGAGGGGCGCAAATTCATAACGAAGGAAAGTTATGAGGAGGTCAAGCAAATGATTGTCTGGACCAAGTAGTACTATGTTTAATGTTCTTATCCGGTAGTTGAAAGGCTACCGGATAAGATTAACTAAAGGGGAAGAATATGAAAACATATCAAGTTGAAATCGTTGAAAAAATAGTTTTTCAAGTAAGCGTAGAAGCCGCTAACGAGACAGAAGCTGAGAAAATGGCAAGAGACCAATACGACAAGGGTATCTTGGAAGGTAATGGTGAAAAGGAAAGTGTATCGTTTGATGTTGGCGGTGATTAAGTTGATTATCAGGTGTTGGGCGTGGCAGGTTTCATGCATCGTATGTCCGTTGTTGCAAGATAAGAGCATTGTTTATGCCTTATTCTAAAAAAAAGTCATCCATCTGCATAGTGGATGACTTTTTTAGTTTTTCCAGGCTGCTCCTTCATCGGTCGCAGCCATCCGGTCAATGTATTTTTCTTTGAACTACCCACAATCTAGCGACTTGTGGGTGTTTTGTATGTGTTGTTTCTTTTTTTTTGTGCTTTTTTTGTTTCTGTGCAGATACACTGCACAGGAAGCTCTTAATTTTGCATCCAAATTTTAAATATAACGATTATAATTATGATAGATTCAAAAACCGAATTAAGTGCTCATGTGGAGGAGATATTCAAGCAGTATGTTCATCCTGGGCTTTACATCTGTGACTTGGCTACTGGTGGTGGCAAGTCATATACCATAGGCAAGCTCACTTGTGAGTATTATCCCAAGCATTTTGAACGCATCATCATTCTGTGTGTTCAGAACAAGCTGATTGAGGGTATGAATCGCGAGATTGAGAAGTTTGTCAATCAGCCTGGCGGTCTTAAGCTGGGTGAGAAACTTGTGATAGAGAACAACACTGAGGTTATCCTGAAGGCTGTTAGGTCTGGAAGTCTTCAGGAATTGCTCGATGAAATGGGGTTTCAGATTGAGCAGCAGCGCAAGAAGAAGGTTTCTGTTGCGGCGTTGGAAAACAGATGGTCTCGGATAGAAAAGTTGGTTCGGTCCATGGAGGCTTTGGTGGGCATACTGAAAGATGATTCTGAGAATACTTCTCTGTTGGAACAGATACAGGTTGAAGAGAATAGTTTGAGATATGCCGTCAGGGATTTCTTTGCCAACTACAAGAAGCATTTGCTTTTTACCAGGCAGCGGAAGAAGGTGGGCGTGAGGACCATATTGAGCCGTTTCCCTGCCTTGGAGAAAGTTTATCCACAGGTGAGTTATGGCAGCAGGAAGGTATTATTGATGACCGTACATAAGGCAATGCTTGGTATTGATCCGATTTTGTCTGAAAGTGTCAGTATCAAGGATTTCTGTGACAAGAAGACTCTGATTCTGTTTGATGAGTCAGACCAGGCTGCAGTAGCCATGCGTGATGTCATCATTACCCAGGCCTGCCGGAAGTCAGCCGGCTTCAACAAGTATGGCAAGGGTTATCATGGCTATTTGCAGTATTTGGGCTTATTGTCGGCCAGCGCTACCGTTACTGACAGATATGACGGGACTCTTTTGAAGGATAGTTTGGAGAAGGCTCAGAAAGTATGTCAGGAGAATTGGGAGCGGAAGATGGGGGATATGCTGCCTTACAAGAACATTTTTTTGGCCAATACGGAGGATTACAGCAGTTATCGCCGTGGTGTGTTCTTTGCCGGGCCTACCTTTCAGTTGGAGATATGTGCTGGTGAGGAACACTCTCGTTCCTTCATTTGCTATCGGGCTGGTGATAAGAATTTCATTTTGGCACATGCTGAGAATGAGGAAGAGCTATCTGGGAAGTATGACTTGGTGATTCCATTGGATAAGTTCCTGAAGCTCTCGGAAAGCAATACCGTGGCTGTGAAGAAGTATCTCTGTGGCTGTGTCAGGGAGGCTTTTCTGAAGAGACAGGAAGCCTTCCGGAATGAGACCGATGACAAGGAACAATATTTGGGTTGGCCTACGGTGGAAAGTGAAATTCATACGCTCATGGCTCGTTTTGAGGTGGCTTCAGAGAAGTTCTTTGAGCAGCAGCTCCTGGATTTTTACACCAACCGCAAGAATCTGACCATTAAGGTAGATGGCAAGAAGTATAAGGTACAGGACGATTCTTTCTATATGCATGGATGCAGGTTATATCAGGAGGAGCTTGATGAAAGAGACAGTCTTCATCGCATCAGGCTTTCATGTAGGGAGATTAACTCTACACCGGAGAAGATGCTGTATGATTTGGTGGTATCTGACAAGGTGGCTGTAGTGCTTTGTTCTGCCACGGCTTCAAGTGAATCGGTCATCAGCAACTTTGATATAGAGTATCTGAAGTCGGCTTTGGGCAGCAGGGTTCATCTTTTGAGTAGGGAGGATAGCAGGAAGTTTGAGGAGCTGGTAGAAGCTACTTATCCTAGCCGTCATCAGGTAGTGGTAGTGCCACTGGAGCATTATACGTTCAAGGACAGTCGCAAGGAACACATGACCCTACCTGAGAAATATAAGCAGATGTTCTGTGAGGATGCAGTTGAGGGAGGACTGGTTGATCGATGGTTCAAGCTGACCAGAAGAGAGATTTTCCGTCATGCTTCCAATGCTGATGAAGCAGTTTTTGTGTTCTATCGTATCTTTCAGTTTATCGAGGCCTATCACTGGTTCCACGGGCATGAAGACATTCACAGTATGCTCTTTTTCCAGAATAGAGCTGCTCAAACCTACGAGAAGCAGATGAACGTCATCGCTTGTCTGATTGATGGCTCCTACAAGCAGAAGATGAAAAAAGAGAATCATCAGGAGGATGATTGTGAGGATGTTTTTGAGGATGGTTTGCCTGATTGGAAGAATGAGCATCTGTTCATGTCAAACAGCTTGAAGGAAGTGGAAGACAAGGTGTTGAAGAGATTGGGTGATGGCAGCATTGCCAAGATGATGTTGGTGACGGCTTATGGCAGTTTCAAGGCGGGTGCCAATCTGCAATATCAGATACCGGCAGGAATTGATTGTGAGAAGGGTGACAACTGGCAGGAGGATGAGAGTCTGCTGAAGAAGGACTGGGATGCTGTGTATCTGCAGAGTCCTACCGCTTATCTCTCTTTCTACGATGAAAGGCAGGAGCAGGCCTTTGATGCAGGTCTTTACCGGATTATGATGTCACTCATGATGCTCCATGAGAGAAGTTGGTTGACTAAGGAGCAGGTGGCCCACTGGCTGGAAGAGGCGATTTCCAAGAAGTCTATCCGTTTCAAGGAAGATGCAGTAGCCATGGACAAGGCTGCCTGGGCGCAGACGATGATAGAGCAGGCTGTGGGACGAATATGCAGGACCAGGAACAAGCCGCTTTCTACCTACATTCTCTATGACGAGGGGATGGCAGAATTCTTTATGGGTGATTTTGGAGAGAAGTCACACACCAAGGAATTCAAGGCTTTGAGCAGTTATATTCAGGAGCATACAGAGGACAATCTTGACAGTCAGGCTTCTGCTGAAGAGGTCAAGCTGCATAATGATTCTCGGGCAGCTCAATGCAAGTTACGTAGAATGAGGGAAAAGGCTCTTCTCTTCACTCCCCACCCTTATCAGGTGGAATATGAGGATTTAGAGGATGGGAGTGAAGATTCATCGATTCCTTATTTCGTCAAGCAGGCTCAGAACATGAATCAATGCTATAAGCAGATTATTATCCGCTATCCTGTAGTGGCTTCCTTGGAGGATCTTGATGAACAGGCCATGATGGTTCCTTTCCTGAGGAAATGTTATGGTCATTGGGAAAGGGATGAGGATGGTTCGTTCTGTCAGCATCAAGTCTCTCCTTCATCTGTCAGATTGGATGTGTTGATGAAGAATCCGGTTATTCGTGAGCATTTTGAGCGGAATGGCTATGCTACCGGCTGGAGTTCGGATGGACTGATCCTACACCCTGAGATTCTGATGGCGGATTATGCCGGCGAGATAGGTGAGGAAGCGTTCAAGGCGCTTGTTCTTCGTTATGTGGATTGCAGTGAAGAGCTGTTTGTACATTTGGAGGACCGGGATTATGAGTTGGCAGATTTTGTGGTTCTCAATCCGGATGGTTCCTACAAGGTGGCATTTGATGTGAAGAACATGAATCCGTCCATAGAGCATTTGGACAGGGATGGTGACATGCCTACTGCCGAGAAGCGTCAGGAGAAGGTGAAGCGTCTGGGGTGTCCGCTTTATACCGTGAACATGCTCAAGATGCCATTTGAGTCGATGGACAGGTATGAGATCTGCGGAGTGATAGATGAGGAGGGACATGTCCAGCATGATGCTATCATGCGAATTAAAGGTTTAATTGAAAATTAATTTTTTAATAAGTAGTTATATGGCAAAAAAGATAGAGCATATTTCTAGAGATGAGATATTGAAGTTGCCTGTGACAACCAACAGGCTTGTGGTTACATGGGATAAGGAGACATTCTTTGCCAAGTATGCCATTGTATCTTACAAGATGGAAACGAGAGATCGGGAGCGCAAGAACCTTTCTTACGAACAACTCTCTGACACTCCATCTTTGTCGGTAGTGGGCATATATGCCAAGTTTGAGAAATTTAGCACCAGAGACGGCTATACGCGATTTTTTGTGCTGGTGAAGAGGGGCGATGAGAAGAAAGTGATGGACGGTCTGAAACGTCAGAAGGATGTGGCTTGCAAGGAGGACGACTTGCATGGCTATGATGAGTTCCTGCAGCAGCGTATTGTTGTGTCTCTTGCCATCAATGCCCTTGGTAAGAAGGGTAAGGGTGGCATGATGTACAACAATGGCATGTTGCTGGTTTGCGATGACCAGAACTTTTGCATATCCAAGACCCGGAAAGAACTGGTTTGCCTAAAGTTGGAGGTGAACAAGTATATGAATCTGGTAGCGAGTACTACCTCGTTCTCGCATCCTAGGGATTTCAATCAGTTGAAGGAGCATTGGAACTGTGTTTTTCAGGTTGGTCAGGAAATGGATGGTGAGTTATGGCTTGGAGAATACCTGAAGCCTGTTGTCCTCAAACAGCTGAATGAAGGGGATTATCATCTGGACCAGCTTTACATCAAGAAGAAGCGTTTCTCCTCTTCGCACAACACTGTTCCGTATTGGCCCTGGAACAAGGACAAGTACAATCACAGCCGCTTGTTTGTCATCTGCCAGGTTGTTGAGAATGTGAATCAGCTCTTTGATGGTATGCTGTCAGTGGATTTCTGTGATCATACCATACAGGATTATTTTGAAAGTCATCCAATAGGTGATATGTTGACCTTGCTGAAAGATTACTTCCAGGGGAAAACCATCATGGTAGAGGATCCTTTTGGCACGGATGATTCCAAAAAGCAGGTTGCTCAATTCAAGGCGAGTGTAAAGGATGCCATTGGGGATGTTGTGAATGTGGTCAAGAGAGGATCTCAGGTGGATATGTTGTTAAAGCTATGTGAGCCGATAGGTGATGAAACTCATTATTCGCAGTCTGTGAAGCGTATGTATGAGAGTGGTATAGCCTTCCAGCACATGATTCATCATGGTGGAGGTAAGGAGGATAATGTACCAAAGCCCAAGGCTACGAGAATCTTGATGGAACTGCTGGTCAAGGATAGTATAGTCAAGGGTAGGATGCCGTCTGAATTGGCTGCGATCGCAGGTGATTGGAAGTTCTGGCTCTTTAAACAAAAAAGGGATATAGTTTATGGAGCCTCCATGGATTTGTGTGAAGGCGGTGGCATTGAGCTTCTTTCTTATGGTTATGATGATGAATCAGGTGAGTATTATGATACGCTTGTCTCTAGAGACATGGGCTTGCCTGTTCTTCACAAGATGAAAGGAGGTCGTGAGTATCATGTGATGGAGAAGGATGGCAACGCCTATCTGATATTGAACACGGATGAGATTCCTATCTTGGATGCCAGACTGATAGATGAGACCTATGGCAAGATTATTGAAGGTACTGACCCAGAATGTGATTCTCTTTACATGTTCAAGAGAAAGGGGGCAGGCACGAACCACAAATTCTTGCGTGGTCTGATGGGATTTCATATATGGAAAGAGGAATGGCTTGGCGGAGAGAAGTTAGAATCCTACTCTTACATATCTGGTTATAATGCTGATAACTTTGCGACCGGTAAAAGCTTCAAGATAGACAGGGTTCCCCATGTAAGGCGTATCTGCTTTTTGAAAAAGACTCATCCAGAGCGTGTATGGGATGATATTCAAGAGTTGAAGAATATGCTTACTGTAGGCTTGGGGCAATGGGATGAGCTGATGACATATCCTTTCCCATTCAAGTTCTTGCAAGAGTATCTGGACAACCAGAGTGAAATGACGTTTTCAAAGCATTGGAGTGAAATGTAGTATTTCTGGAGTTTTTCTTTATTGGCTGGCAGGATGGTGAAAACTTTCCTGTCAGCTATCTTCCATTCTGCATTCTTTGTAAGCGGCTCCGCGTTTATACCATTGTAGTCTTCTCATTTATTCGTACCTTTGC
>ERZ1023853.35-NODE-35-length-32452-cov-9.987375_pt1 | contig 32452 bp, 9 predicted proteins | sample MGYA00380386_ERZ1023853 | MGnify/ENA primary metagenome ERZ1023853 (study PRJEB33179, sample SAMN07449009) | human gut metagenome | biome: Human-gut; feature: Human associated habitat; material: Faeces | host: Homo sapiens | place: India: Bhopal | collected...
TCAAGAATTTCGCACCAAAGATTTTGTTGTGCGCTGAACGAGGAGTATTGAGCATCAGAAATGCAAATATTGTATTCGGCAGAACTACTGAAGAGTGCGAAAACATGTTTAACTCCAAGTCCTAATGATTTGGGTTAAATTAATAAAAAAAGCTTCACCCTCAGCCCCTTGTGTAAAAGAATTTGTAAATAATAGTGGGACTGCTGAGGATGAAGCGTAGAAAAGGTTAATATAAAGTAAGGTTAAGAAAGTGCTTTGCTTTCATTTTATTAGTTTGTTACGTTTTTTATATATACCTTTGTCCACTATATAGAAATTTAATCTGCATTGTTAGTATGAAAAAGATCTTAAGATTATTGTTTTCCTTCACTATATTCTGTTCGTTGTTTCTCTCCGTTACGGATTCTGTGGCACAGTCGGTAGGCCAGTTTGTGGTTAAGGGCGTGGTGGCTGATGAGGCTACGAAGGAGGGTGAGCAGTATGCCACTATGAAAATCACTCCCGTGGCAGACTCTACCGCTACGGCAGCGCTTGCTGTTACGGAGCGCGACGGAGGATTCAGCATGACGTTGAAGGCGGCTGGCAGATATCGTATTATGGTGAATGCGATGGGCAAGCAGCCCGTTGTGCGTGAGTTTGCTGTCTCTGCCGGTCATCCCCAAGCCTTGCTCGATACCTTATATATAAAGGAGGCTACGAATGTGCTGGGTGGTGTGGAGATAGTGGCGCAGAAACCGCTTGTCAAGGCTGACATAGACAAGATTACGTACGACATCGAGGAAGACCCTGACTCGAAGACCAATAACGTGCTGGAGATGTTGCGCAAGGTGCCGATGGTGACCGTCGACGGTGACGAGAACATAAAGGTGAACGGTAGCGCCGGCTTCAAGGTATACGTAAACGGACGACCTAACAATATGATGTCGAAGAATCCGAAGGATGTGCTGAAGAGCATGCCGGCTTCGTCCATAAAGAAGATAGAGGTGATCACAAACCCCGGACCGAAGTATGATGCGGAGGGTGTGGGTGGCATCCTCAACATCGTAACTGTGGGCAAAGGCATTGAGGGCTATTCTGTTACGATGAATGCGGGCGGCGGCAACACGGCTGCCGATGCAGGCATGTATGCCACGGTGAAGCAGGGCAAGCTGACCGTGAGCGCCAATTATTCATACGATTACTATGACTCGCGCAACCGCAAGAGCAGCAATCAGTATGAGTTTACCGGCGATCCGCATACGCCGTCTGCCTATAACCGTACGCAGACAGGCAAGAGCCGTTCGTACAATCATACGCATTCGGGAGGATTCGAGGCGAGCTACGACATCGACACGCTCCGACTGGTAACGGCTTCGTTGGGAATATGGTCGAATCGTTCGCGTTCGCACAACACGTACACCACCAATGCCACGTCGCCACTGACCGCCGCTCCGCTTTACGCCTACACCAACAGCGGACGTTCGGTCAGCGACTATATGTATATGGACGGAAGCATTGACTATCAGCGACTCTTCAAGCTTCCGGGGCGCATGCTGACATTGTCGTATAAGCTGAACGGTGGAACGGACAATGGTGACTATAATTCGGCTTACGACGTTATGGAGGTGACCGATGATTGGCGGGCGTTTATGAACCGACTTCGTGATGAGCGCCGCGATGATGACGGACGAAGCATGGAGCATACCTTGCAGGTGGACTATACCACGCCAATAGCCAAGGCACACACGATGGAGATGGGCGTGAAGTATATCTTCCGCGACAACAGATCTAACGATGACCGATATATTCGTCCCAATGGTACGTCTGATGAATACGTGTTTGACGATGAATATTCCACGCACTACCGTCACGAGAACGACATCCTTGCCGCTTATCTTGGCTACGGACTGAAGCTCGGCAAATTGTCCGGCAGACTCGGTGTGCGTTATGAGCATACGTTCCAGAAAATAAAGTATGCGCTTGGAGTGGGGGAGAGCTTCTCCACCGACTTCGACGATGTCGTGCCGTCAGTAAGTCTTGGCTATAGGCTTAACGATGCTCAGAGTCTGCGCCTTGGCTATAATATGCGTATCTACAGACCAGGTATTTGGTCGCTCAATCCTTATCTGGACCAGACCAATCCCGAGAGTCTGTCGCAGGGCAACCCTAACCTTGTGAGCGAGAAGAACCATAACGTGCAGTTCACGTATAATCTCTTCGCTTCTCGCTTCTCCACGAGTTGGACGCTGCGTTACAGCCTCACTAACAATAACATAACGAGCGTGACGACGCTTGTGGACGACCGTACGATTGAGAGCGTGAAGAATCCTACGGGCAACCTTGTCAACTACACCACATACCGTAATATAGGACGCACGCAGATGGCGTCATTGTCGGGATATCTGAGTTGGACGGTCTTTCGCAACACCCGTCTTAACCTTAACCTTTGGGGCGACTATTCTGACTATGATGACCGCCAGTCGCTGCATAACTATGGTTGGTCGGGATCTATGAACGGTGGCGTGCAGCAGACTCTGCCGAAGAACTGGAAGTTGAGCCTTAACTTCGGTGGCTGGACAAGAAACACAGGATTGCAGTCGAAGAGCGACGGCAACTACTATTACAGCATGACAGCACAGAAGTCGTTCCTAAACAACCGCCTCAACTTCTACATGTATGCCAACAGCTTCTTCCAAACGGAGAAACACAGCAAGCATACCGTAACGGGCGAGAACTTCCTCAACCGCACCGACTCGTCATACAATCCCTGCCGCTTCGGACTGAGTGTAAGCTGGCGCATCGGCGAATTGTCGTCGGGCGTGAAGAAAGCTGAGCGCAGCATCGAGAATGATGACGTAAAGAGCAAGAAATAATGATTCAATTAGTAGTTATTAATTTTTAATTATTATTTGGAGGAAAGTTAATATGATGAGAGGCTGAGTCAAATCTAAGGAATTGAAATATATGTATATTCCTCTCAATTCCTTAGTTTTGACTTTAGCCTCTTTATATATTAGTAAGGGCGCAGCCCAATTAATAATTAAAAAATAATAATTAATAATTAACAAACCCTTCCTTTGTGTCCTTCGATATGTCGCGCTTTGGCCATGGCACTACGAGCATCAGTCCGGCGAGGATGATGCAGGCGTAGATAGTCCATCCTGACATTTCCTTTATGGCGGAGAGAGTGGCCTGTATCTGCACCTTACCCTTCGTTGACATGGCTGCCATGTTCTGCGCTTCCGTCTCGCTCTTGCCCTGATACTGCATGCCGCGGGCAGTCATGTCGTAGGTCATGGCTGTCTCCGTGTTGGTTCGGTCATAGTCATGGGCGTAGCGGGTGATGTAGTATTGCTGGCGGTGCTGGAACACCACCTGATAGAGAGCCGAGCCGATGCCCGGAGCTATTACCATACGCACGGTGAGCATGATGCACACCCACGTGGAGAGCAACTTGTACGGCATACGCTGGTTGGCGTATACGGCGATGAGCGAATAGAGGAGCATCATTCCCGTGGCACGGATTACGACCGGCCATTTCATACGTTCCAGCATACCGTCTGTCTGCACCTCGAAATACATAAACAGCGAGGCGGCACCTATGAGCAGGAAGCCAAGGGCGAAGAACCACTTGAAGTGTACACCCTTGCTATTGAGAATCAGGATGGTAACCAGTCCGATGAAGTAACCGAGCAACACCCAGTTGCCGAGTACTGCCACCTGCATCTGGTCCGTCTTCATACCCACCCCCACGAAGATGTTGACGAGCATGGAGCTGGAGTTGCATATCATCAGTCCGATGAAGAGCAGGATGCCACCCTGTATGCTGCGCGACTTGAAAGCCTTGAGCATGAAGTAAGGCGATCGGCGCGTCTTCTCCAGATAGAAGAACAGTAGGGACGACACCACGCATATCACTGTTGCCCAACGGATGTTAGGACTGTCATACCAGTCGTACACCTTGCCGTAAACCGTCACGTAGACAAATGAGCAGCACATCAGGCAGAACACCACCACATTGCCGAACTTCGAGAACGACAGCGGGCTATGCTTCGTGGGGTAGGGATTGTAAGGCATGCAAACCAAGGTGATGAGCAGTGCCACGAGGATGGCGCCGAGCATGGCGTAATACACCATCTGCCAATGATAGTTGTAGGCGAACCATGCCGTTATCCACGTGCCTATCTGTCCGAGAAGCATAAAGAAGAAATAGATGATGGGCTGGCTCGCCTTCTTCTCAGTGTCAAGGGCGTCCCATCCCTTCTCGTCCATCGGCTCGTTGCCAGGCGTGACGTTTCGCGTAGCCTCGATGCCGAAGCCATACTTGATGAGCGTAAAAAGATTACACATCAGCAACGTCTGCCTCACGAATCCCATCACGAGGCTGTTGAGAGCCAGTATGAAGAGGCTGTCCGTGTTGGCGCAGATATAGCTCTGCACAGCCAAGAGGGAGAATCCCACGAGGCTCATCATCTTCTGGCGTCGCACGCTCACCAAGGCATAGAAGAACGGCGAGAACGCCGCCATGCCTATGGACGTGACGAAGCTTATGAAGGCGATGTGTTCCGACTGGATGCCAAGCCCGCCCACCATCTCGCTACTGTTCACGGTGTAGGCACCGCTAACCGTCATGATAGGTATGAAAAGGATGACGAGGAAGGCGATGCCAAGTGGCTTTGGCACCCAGTTATAGAACGGAAAATTCTTAGGCAGGTGTTCGGGCACCGCCGTATATATTTCTGCTTGTGTCATTATTTATTAAGCTGAGCCTTTACAACTACCATCATTCCGGCAGCCAACTTCTCGTTGTCTTCCTTCGAAATTCCCTCAAACTCGATGCGTACCGGCACGCGCTGCTGAATCTTCACGAAGTTGCCGGCTGAGTTGTCTGTAGGCACGAGAGAGTATTTTGAACCCGTTGCACCAGAGATGGCTGTTATCTTGCCCTCGAACTCCTTGCCCTGGAAGGCGTCCACGGTCATGATGACCTTCTGACCCACGTATAGCTTCTCCACCTGAGTTTCCTTATAGTTGGCTATCACCCATTTCTGCGTGTCTGGCATGATGTACGTAATGGTCTGTCCGGCATTTACGAGCTGACCCTCCTCAAGGGCGCGTCTGCCGAGCTTGCCGTCGCACGGAGCCGTAACGACGCAGTAAGAGAGGTTGAGCTTGGCCATCTCAAGGGCTGCCTGAGCACGCTCTATGGCAGCTGCTGTGTTCTTCTTGCGTGTCTGCACCTCATTCACGCCAGAGTAAGCAGCCTTCTGCTGACGGCGAACGGCGTCGAGCTTCTTCTTCGTTGCGTTATATTCTGTCTCGATCTGCTCCAGCTGTATGGGAGTGGCAGCGTTGCGAGCCACCAGATTCTTGTAGCGCTGGCGGTCCTTCTCCAGCTTAGCGAGGCGAATCTCAATCTCAGCGATGGATGCCTCATACACTGTGGCAGAGGTCTGTGTGGTCTGCACCGAGGCATCAATGACGTTGGCACCAGCCATAGCGTCCTTCAGCGCTGCCTCTGCTTCCATAACGCGGATGCGATATTCGCGGTCGTCGAGTACGAGGAGCGTGTCACCCTTCTTGATGTCCTGATGCTCCTTGAAGTATATTTTCTTTATGTATCCCGATGCGCGCATATTTACGGGCGAAATGTATTGCTCCACCTGAGCGTCGTCGCTCTTCTCGTTGCTCTTATAGTCCATAAACATACAGCCAATCTTTACGATTCCCCATACGAGGATTGCCACACCGATGAGGCTTACGATTATCTGACGGATGCGCTGGCGCTTGAGCTGCTTGGCGGTTACTTCGTGTGACGACTGGTTGTTGTCGTTTGCGGGGATTGTATTTGTATTGTTATTTGTTTCCATTGTTATTTGTTCTTTTCTTAATTCAAAATAATTATCGTCACTGCAAGCTGCCGTAACTTGCAGAGTGTCTTGCTGCAATGCTGCGGGCAGGAATGCCCGCAGCTCCTACAGTTTGTATTGTTTACTTCATGAGTTTTTCCAGCTGTCCCGTGAGTTTCAGTAGTGTCAGGTTCGACACCTGATAGTTGAAGTGGGCGGTGAGGTAATTGTTCTGTGCGTCGCTCATGCTCATCTCGTCCTGCAGCACCTCCGTCATCGAGGCGATACCCTCACGATAACGGTCGCTCGTCACCTTATATATATCCTCCGCGAGCAGGTAGTTGTCGCGCTGCTTACTGAAGTTACGCTGGTTGTTGGCGAGGTCGTTCACGGCGTTGGCATATTGTGTCTGCATTCCCTTCAGCGCATTCTCGTAAGAGAGCTTGGCATTGTCGATGTCAATCTGTGCCTTTCTCATCTTTGAGCGCTTCTCGAAACCGTCAAACACGGGTATGCGCAGCGAGATGCCGATGCCGTTTGAGTTATACCAATGGTTTGACTCGCCCGACTGAAACCAGTTCTTGAATTTGTCCGTGAAGGCAGAGTAGGTGAAGTTGCCGGTAAGGGCAAGCGTCGGTAGATATCCGTCCTTCACTAATTTTTTCTGCTGTTCTGCCAATGTCTTCTGCGTCTGTAGGAGTTGCAGCTCGTACTGATTTACGTTCAGTCCGGTAAGAGCAGCCAGGTCGATGGTCTCCACGTTGGCTTTCTCCACTACGATGGCTTGGTCTGCGGGAAAGTCAATCACGTACTTCAGCATGTTATACTGCTGGGTTAGCATAGCCTTGGCATTGTCATACTGCACGCTGAGATTCTCGAGGTTCACGTTCACGCGCTTCACGTCCACGCCCAGCGCCATGTCGTTGTCATGGAAAGCCTGCGTGATGTCGCGCAGTTCCTGCAAGCGCTTGATGTTGTCCTTGATGATGCCAATCTGCTCCTCCGTGTTCTGCGCCAGATAATACATCTTGCTTATCTGCATGATAAGGTCCTCCTTCGCCTTGGCGTAAGAGAGCGTGTTTAGCTGGTCGAGTGTCTTCGAGATGTCGAGAGCCGTCAGCGCAGTCTGACTGTAGAGTGGCATCTGTAGCTGGATGCTCGCCGACGAGTTATACTGCAGCGTCTTCGTCACGTTGTACGGCTTGCCGTAAGCCGATCCGTCCGTAACCGATACTGGAGGCGTGAAGTTGTCGTTCAGCACGGCGCCGATGTTTATCTGCGGCAGCAGTCGGGCACGGTTCTCGCTGATGTTGTGCTTGCCTTTAAGCACGTTGCCCTCGTAAGTCTTCAAGTTGAGGTTTCGTTCAATGCCCATCTGTAGGCACTGACCCAATGACAATGTTTCCTGCGCCATTGAATAATGGGCAAGAAGTGTCAGGGAAAATGTGAACAATAATCTTTTCATACCTTTATTAATATTTCGACTGCAAAGTTACGGATTAATAGTGGCGTAGGCATATTCATAAAATATCACAAGTTGTTCATATTTTCTCTTTATGGCTTTCCGCTTCTGATAAAAAGTTAGTAACTTCGCCTTGGACAAACTATATAGGTAATGAAAGACAACATTAACGGCATAAATACGCTGGAAGAGCAGATGGTCAATAATGAGGACATCTGCTGTTCGTGCGGCAATATAACATCTTTTCCGGAAGCCTTCTTCCAAAGCTTCCATGTGGCTGACGTAGGCATCATCGTGTGTACGTCAGGACGCTTCTCGTTCTGTTGTGAGGATGTGGAGTATGAGGTGCGGAAGGGCGAGACGGCGTTTCTCTCGCGCGATGCTTACTTCTCCATCTGCAGTCACAGCGACGACTGTGCGGTGGTGATAATACTGTATCGGGTGGACTCCATTCGCGACATCCTCGGCAGTACGGTGGTGGGGATGAAGTTCGTAGAACTGCTCAATCCTTGTGCTTGCCGCGTAATGCACACGGGGCATGAGGACGAGCTGACCAAGTATTCCGAACTCTTAGCTGTTGGCAATAGCGACGCCAATGTCTTCGCCGCCAATGAGCGCCGTCTGCTGCTCCTCTCGCTGACATACCGCCTATGCAGCATCTTCCACGAACTCTCGAAGCATGACGACAATGCTCCTACGCGCAAGCTCGAGACCTACATGCAGTTCATGCAACTCGTCGACCGTTATTACGACCGTGAGCGAGGTGTCCGCTTCTATGCCGACCGTCTGTGTCTGTCGCCGAAATATCTGACGACGTTGGTTAAGTCGGTGTCTGGCAGCACGGTGCAGCAGCTGGTGTTTAAGGCGATAACGAAGCGAGCCATCTCGCTCATATCCACGACGGACAAGAGCATAAAGGAGATAGCCGACATCCTCCACTTCCCCAATGCCTCTGCTTTCGGCACGTTCTTCAAGAAGCAAGTGGGGGTGTCGCCAGTGGCTTACAGGCACGGGCTGTAGATATTGTGTAACACATTTTTACGGCAATAAATTAGAATAATCAAATATTTACAAATAAATAATGTGACATAAAAGCGTATCCCCTGAAATCGGGTCTGTTATGTAGACCCAATTTCAGGGGATATCAGCTGATCCGTCTATCTGTTCATTACCACTTTTCTTTTCCCTATAATATATACTCCTCTTGGTGTGTTTCCGTTGACACGCTGTCCTGACAAGTTGTAGACGGTGTTGTCCGGTTTGTCATAGCGGATGGGCGAGATGGCTGTGGCGTTGTCTATCTCGAAGCGGATGGCTCGCGAGCTTGCAGCCAGTCCGCTGTTCACCTGGTCTGTCACTACGCTTTGTGGGAGCCATGCTCGGTGGGCGGCGAGGTAAGAACCGGTGAACTTATAGAAGCCCAGTCCCCATGTCTTGTTGGAGAGAACGTAGCAGGGGATGTTGAGGGCAGACAGGGGAGAGTCCGTGGCGTTGCCCTCAAGGATGGTCGGCTTGCCGGAAGTCTGCGAGGTGGGAGAGAAGCTGTGATCGCCGGCAGGACCGTACACCACGTAACCCTTCAGACTGTCAGTCACCATGACCTGAGTGAGTGTCATGATGTAGTCGTTAACCTTGTCGTCTGCGCTCTGGCTTTTGTGTGCTGTGGCAGCATAAACCTTCACTTCCTCCGGCACACGGGCATTGAAAGGCAGACAGATGGTGCTCCATCCATACGGCTTGCCGTCCACTGTCTCGTCGCCGGTCTGATGAATGGTGAGTACGTAGGGTTCGAGTTTCTCATACCATACGCTCTTTGTGGCAGCTCCCAAGCCGCCGCGCATATTGGCTGCACGTACACAATAATATCCCGATTCGCACTTTGAAAGGTCGTAAGAGTTGGTTATGATGTTGTCCACGAAAGTCCACTTGCCCGTTTCCTCGTTCTGTTTAAAGACAAAGTAGCACATTGCCTTTCCTTCATCGTCCCACGTAAGGCGGTCGTCCTCTATGGAGATGTTGTCTGTCCACGTCAGGCTGTTGGCGTCCTTGTCCTCGTCAGCAGCCGAAGCCGCGTCTATCTGGCAGCACAGTTCGTCCGGCTTGAAGCCGTCGTCGCCACCGAGGACGTTGCGCACATTGTACGATGCAGCCTCTGCGTCGCTAAGCACACACTCGTCTGAGCCGGCGGCAGGTGCGCAGACTGCGATGGTGCGGGCACCGAGCGACAGCTTGTTGCCAGCCGCGTTCATGCTGTTGTTTTCATGGAAGCGCACCTTTAGCCCCGTCTTCTTCTTCGTCCATCCGTACGGGCGTGGCTCGATGAGCATCCTTGTATTGAGGAATGTGCAAGCCGGCGAGTTGTTGCCCGGTCGTCCAAGCGTCCAGTTCTCGTCCTTCAGCAGTGACGGCTGGGAGGTCTCAGGCTTGATGGTGCAGTTGTTAAAGACGTAGCCCCATTCCTGAATGGTTTGTGTGGTAGGCGCTGCGATGTTGTTAGCGGCACGGTCGCGCAGAACAAGATTACATCCTTCAAACCATATATTGCCGTCGCCCATGACCATATCCACTGCTCCCGTGATGTCGCAATTCTCGAAGTAGCCACGCGAGCTGGCAGCGGGGTTGTTTGAGTTGTATGTATATTCATAGCTTCTTAGCTCCACGTTCTTCAGCACCGTTCTGTCTCCACGGTCACGGAACGCAATGGCTTGCGTGTTTAGCTTCTCCTCCTTTGCCTTCACATAGTCGAAGCGGTTGTCCAAGGTTAGCTCCTCGGCATAGAAGTCGTTGACGTCTACGTTCAAGGCTATGGTGGCTGTGCATGCGCTACCGCCGTACTTCGGCTCGTTGTAGAGGATAGTGCCCTCCTTACTCTGACCAATGAGCGACACATTAGACGAGTCTATTCTTGTCACACCGTTATTGATGGTGCCCACGCCGGCTATGTCTGATTCGGCATTGCCCGTAAGATGATGCGTTCCGTCGGGCACGAAGATGTAAAAGCGGTGACCGTCAGAATAGTTGTGTTCGTTGGCTGCGTTGATGGCTTTATTGATGTCGCCGTCACGTCCCACCACGAAATTGAAGGTGTGGCGATGATACTTCTCCTTCTCCTCTGTTATATGCAAGGTCAGCGAAAGCTCCTGCTGGTATGCAGCACCATATATGTCCTTGAATGTTCCTCCAGGAAACGCCATGTTAATGACGCCTCCGGCTGCGGAATCCCAATACCTGAACACCAGTTCCTTACCTGATTCAGGCATATACAACGTGCCGTTCACGAACACCAAGGTTTGCTTCATAGTGCGATTGAATCCCACTTTGATGACACCACTTCGTGGAACGTCGTATATTTCGTTGGACGTGCCGGTGTATAACTTTCCTCCTACAGTAACTCCTGTAAACACGGGCGGCGTGTCCGGCTTTGTCATCTCGAACTTAATGGGGTACGACTCCACCGTTATGCCGCTGCGCGTCGTCACCGTAACGTTACATTCTTTCGTGGTGATGTCAGCCTTGGTGGCAGTCACCACACCGTCGCCAGTGGCTGTGCCCGTCACTTCAGGCATCTCCTCATCGGCGTTTTTCCAAGGCGAGACAGCAAAGGAGAGATATCCGTTCTCCGTCATTTGCTTACGAATCTCCTCTGCGCCGAGTGTGGTGCCGTCGCAGGAGATGGTGGCAATGGTGGGCTTCGTTACGTTCTGCTTCTTGTATGTCACGCTGAAACAGCGGAAGTAAGAACCGCTCACAAACTCCACCTTCAGATCAGCGGTGTCGGCTTTACAGACAGTCTGAGGCTCCATGTTGCCTACAAGTGACAACGACTTACCCTCTATCTTCACCGTCTTGTCGCCCTTCTTGATGTTCTCCGTCAGCGTTAGCTTTGCCAGGCAACCCGCTGTGGCTGGGAATCCGATGACAGCACCGGCAGTAATCTGCATGCGCTCAGGATGTTTCTCATTCATATTCGTGAATTTTCCTTTCGTAGCGTCCATGTCAATCTTGATGTCTATGGCTTTATTGTCCCACTTCAGCTGCGTGACAAGGATGCCCTGCGCCTTTTCTATGTCGATGGTAGGCGCTCCGTCGTTGGTGGCAAAGTCCCATGTGGCTGTCACATCCTCCGTCACGTCCAGACGGTCAAACTTGTTAGGCATGAATACGGGGAACAGACGCAGGTCGTTCGCCGTGGCAATATACGTGCCGCCAATGTTATATACGGTTCCACCTTCGTCCTCCCAATGGTCCAGCGTGTTGCCCTTATAGAAGAGCGTGCGGTTGGTGGGGATTACAAAGGCGTCACCCTCCTCCACAAGTTCAGTAGCGGGAGGCGTACCCATCGCCTCCTTTCCGCCGCTGTATGTTACGTAGTAAGTGGATTTCTCCTTAAAGTAAATCATGAAGTAACGGTGGTCGGTGATGTTGAATTCCACCTCATAACGCGTATATAAGCTGTCTGCCAGTTCCTCATCCGTAGGTGCTGTCTCCTTCAGCGTAAACACCGTCTTGTTGTCGCCGGAGGCGTTGCCCCATAATCCGTCGTCGTTCTTTTCGAAGTTCGTGATTTTGTTGTCATTGAGAGAGGCGAGCAGGTCCACTGTTCCGTCATCTTTCATCTTCAGTACTGTAAGTGGCTTGCCGTTCTTGTCTTTGCTGCCAAGATAGTCAATGCGGTCAAGCTCATAACCGAATCGTCTGTTAAGAGTGAGGCGGACGCGGTCGCCTTTCTTGAAGGCATAGCCTCCATCCTCCAGCTTCTTTACCTCAAACTTGCCTGAAGTCGTCTCCGTCTTGCTTATCACTCCGTGTTCCTTGTCATGAACCTCGGCGTGCAGCTCCACCATATTGGCAGGAGCTGTTCTCACCTCTATCCAATGATAGTACGAATAGTCGTCCTCACCGATGACGATAGGTACGCGCAGGTCAGGATTGTTGGTGGTGTAGGTGTAGACGTACACCTTGTCATGTCCGGCTTTCTCACGTTCCTTCAGGGTCTGTTCCTCGTCCAGCTTGGGCACAACACCGTCAAACGTGGTGGACGAAATCTTCGAGTAGGTGAGCATTGAGATTGTTGTTCCCACGCCACTCGGCACCCAGAACGTCGTTCCGGGACCGAACGCGCACCAATCTTCGAGTTTCGTATTGCGGATATATCCCTTCTTGCCCGTGTCGCACCATAACGCCACGTCGCGATAATGCGACTTGTCCTCACCGTTCTCGATGACATTCACGTGCACCTTCGTGGTCCAGAAAGGCTTCTCTCCGCTACCAAAGTTAACTGGCGGGGCACATACCTTACGGCGCTGATTGATGTCAGGGTCGTCATAGTCGTGCAGTTTACGCGTAAAGTCGAAGCGCATCACCGTCACCTTTGTGCGGTTAAGCGCCGAAGCAGGATTGTCCTTAAAGACAGGAACGAGCGTCAGCGTCTGACCTTCGGAAGCGAACGTATAGCGATGTCCCGGCTCGTAATGCACGGTGGTGTCGCCGTTCTCCTCCACCCAGTACTGCAGCGTTGAGGCATATCCGTCCTTATCCTTGTTTCTGAAGAACGTGTAGTTGGTGGGGATGACGAAGGAGCGCACGCCTGTCTGCTTGGAAGGCGTGATGCTGTACGAGCCGTTGGTGTCGTCCGAAGCCCCGTTCACCATGCCCTCCGGTATGTGGAAGACTACGTTGCCGACGTGATCATGCGTCTGCTGGTCCTCCGCCCATGCCCCATGAAAGGCACAGAAGGAGAGAAGCAGCAGCGTCAAGGCACGCAATGTGTGGCTGGCAGATAAGATGTTCTTTACCATATATACTATATATATAATGTGTGAGATGTTTATTTTACTATAACCTTTGTTTTTCCGAATATGTAGAGTCCTGGCTGGAATCCGCTGTACGTGGCGGTGCCCGGCTGTACGTCAAGGATGCGATAGAGCTGGCCTACAGCCGTCACCACGTTCATCCTTGTTCGGACCGTACTCTCCACACGGACACGCTGTCCGCCTATGGGACGGACTATGATGCCGTCGTTCTGTGCATTGTCTTCGTCGTCCATGGCGTCAGGACTGATGGTTCCTCCCTTCAGTTCCGATATGTTTATCAGACTGCTGTAGGCAGGACTTGTCATTGTGCCAGCCGTCTTTACGGACATATACGTGCGGAACGGCATAACGGTGGACAATGCGGAAGCGTCGTCAAACGCTGTGCCTCCCTTGTTGATGCCATACACCTTGCCCTCGCTTACCTCCACGGCAGCGAAGGTTCCGTTGTGCGCATAGCCGTCCTTGACGGTGGTCTGCATAGCCTTGGTGACCGGAACCGTTACAGTGCCGTACGAGGTGTGGTCGCCCTGCGTCTTGCCGTAAGCGTTGAAGGCTATGGTTTGTGCCTCTTCCATCTTGCCCAACAGCTTGTTATAGAATGCGCTTGAGAGGTCGAACTCGTAATAGCGTTCGCCGGGGAAGCGCACGATGTAAGGCTTCTCGGCTGCGAGACGCGGATATTCAGCGTATTCGTGCTCCTCGGCATAGTACGGGTTGGCGTCCTTATTGTAGAGCCAGCCACTGTAGTTGTCGATGAAGAACGGATTGCTGAACTTATAGTTCACGCCGTTCTCAGCATCCTTGTCCGGTCGCTTGAACACAGCCGACGGCTTGCCGTTCTCATTTCCTACAGACGTAAGGCTGCGAAGCCAGTACTCGTGATGCAGAGTATGGATGTTCAGCTTAGGCTCTGCCGTCTCCTCAGCGGATGGCGAACCGTAGAAGTGAGTTATCTCGCCGTTCAGCGAAGCCACCGCTTTGTCAGCCGTAAACGGCAGGCAGATGCCTTCCCACGCTCCGTAATAGTCTTCTGCGTACGCCATCGGCTTGCGCACATACCATGCACGGTCCGTGACGTTGAAGGCTATAGGCACGCAGAGGTCGTTGTTAAGACATTCTTCGCCCTCGCTGTTCACGTTGTCCGAGGTGCGTTCCACGAGGTGAAGGAGCGACGTTGCGTAACTGTCGTCTGCAGTCTTGACCACGTGATGGCCCTTTATGAGCGCCTCCCTTGTGGTCTCTTCATAACCGAGCGTATTCTTCACGACGTCATAAGCCTCATTGCCTGCACCGGTGTTGTCGTCGGCAGTATACACAAGGAGGTTCTGCGTAATGCCAGCACCGTCCTTTATGCGGAAGTCGCTGAAGGCAGTGGCGTTGTCGTTCACTGGCGGATAGAAGATGCCTTGCTCTGTCATGCCCATTGCTGCAGGCAGGTCGTCCTTGCAGGTGAAGTCTATAGCCGTTGTCTTACTGTCATGCACGTACGTATTCATTGAGCTGGAGCCTTGGCTGTAGGCGTTATAGTGGAATGCGTCCAGCGCCGTACTGCCATAGTAAGCCGCCGTGCGATACACGCGGTTGCTCATAAACGAGAGCTGGTGAGAGGCTATCTCGTTAGGCAGAATCTCCGGTTCCGACTGCAAGGACTGTCCCCAGAAGAGGTAGTCGTTCATCCGTTCCGTTCCGTTCTTGTTGTCGTTAAACAGCGGCACGTAATGGGAAGCTCCGTCTTCTGTCACCAGACGGGGAGCGTCTGCGGGGTGCGTCTTGTCATGACGCGTCTCCACCTGCTCATAGTTGGGGATGTCGCTGAGCTTACCGATGCGCAGATAGGTTATGCCGGTGTTCTTGCCCGTGATGGCATCCGTACGACAAGCATACTGATAATCGCCGTTGGCATAATAGTCTGCCACGTATTTCAGAACGTCCTTGTCAGCCTTGTTACGTGCAAGCAGATAATATCCGTTGAGGTCGTACGCCACTCTGCCGAGACGGAAGTCGTCACGCGTATATCCCTTGTAGGCGCTGCCGTCCCAACGATACACCACCGGTGTTGAGCCGCTGCCGCTTGGAGCATACTCGAAGCAGCAATGATAGTTGGACTTTACGTTCTCGTCCGTCGTACCGGACAGTCTTCCCGAGGAAAGCCCGAGGTTATAGATGTTGCCCGTCACCTTACCGAAGAGCGCATTGTCCGATCCCACACCGTTGATGATATGTCCGTTGCCATGCAGGATGCCGGCAAACTCGGAGATGTAAACGCCGTTCTTCGGTGTTGCTGTCAAGGCGAGATTGTCTTGCAGGACAAACTGTGCATTGGCACCATAGCGCGGAGCAGGGCTTCCATTGCCGATTGAGTCGACGAAGGCGGCAAAAGCCTTCAGGTCGCTCTGGTCGGCTATGTAGATGCGAGGCTCAGCGAACGCCTTGCCCTCATCCTTGGCACGCTTTATGGCTTCGGCAAGGTGGAGGTTGATGCCAGCCTTGTGAGGATCCATGCGGTGGAAGTTGTGCACGGTCAGGCGGTCGTCTTCCTGCATGTCTATCTGCATTATGTCGTTCACGCCAGTGATGGCAACGCCGAGCTGGATGCCGTAACCGTTCATATAGTAATATGCCGGTATGTCCAGATAGTCGTCTGTCTTGTCGTAATGACAACCCGTGAACAGACCACTGCCTTTCTCGTCAGCCTGGTTGAAGGTGTCGTATCCCTTAGCCGCTGCCTCCTTTATGTTCTCCTTTGTCCACGGCGTGGTGTCGGTGAAGCTCCACGTTCCGTCCGCAGCTTTCTCACGCTTGCCTATGCGCCAGTAATAGCCGCTTACCGCGAACGACTGGTCGGCGTTGACCACGAGGTCGTCCTTCGTAACGCGTATCATCTCGCCTGGCAGCACACAGTTGCCCACGTTGATATGTCCGCTTACCGTCGGACCCTGCACATACTCGATGGTGAGGTAGATGGTGTAGGTGTATTCGCGCGGAACGTAGTACGGATTCTTCTCGTCTATGGTGATGTCAGAGATGTTGCTCACCTTCTCGTACTTCTTGCTGTTGATGTCGTACTGGAAGAGGCTGTCAATCTTGACAAACTCCTCCGTCTGTGGCTGATAGTAGGTGTTGTTAGCGTCCAGCTTGCCCGATATCACCTCCTCGTAACCGTCCTTCGTCTTCTTATACAGCTTGCCCGTGCTGGCATAGATGGGCTTGTTGTTGGTGTCGCTGACATACTCTTCGTATGCAGGAGCCTTTATCACGAGCGTAGCCAAGCTCTTCTTTGAGAGGTGCTTGTCGAAGTAGTCAGGCTCCACGTAGTTGGTGTTATCCACCATGTCCACTAATTTGAACGCTATCTTGGCATCCTCCTTCAGACCTGCGGGGAGCGTGTTGTTGAAGAGCGTGGTCTCGTTGCTTCCCTTTTCCCTCATTGAGAGCTGTGCGGCAAAACCTTTCGTCTCCTTGTCCTTGTCATTTTCCGTGCGAGCGCCGGTGAATGAGTTGGTGGCAGCTCCACCCACATACAGGCGATATCCGTCCGTCACTTTGTCTGAGTAATACTTACTGTCAGTCTCGTCAGTCTCCTTGCCCGTAAGGTAGTTACGATATTCGAGGTCGCTCGAGTACTCGTCCTTGTCCGCCGGGTGTCCGCTGCGCATCTTCCATGTCTGGATGCGCACCTTCTGTCCGCTCTTCAGACCCGAGAGCACCGTCAGACCGTCCTTGTTGTCGCTGTCGAACTCGAGCGGATGGTCCTTAGACGACTGGTAAGTATAGCCCGTGATGTTCACATTATAATAATAGTGGAAACCCGTGACATACCAGTAATGCACCTTGACGTCCTCCACATTCTTAGCAGAATAATAGCCCGTCGGGAAACAGTCGTCCACGATGTAGCGTCCCTCGTGATAGGGGAAGACGAAGTTGCCCGTGGTTTCGAGGAAGTCCTCCTTGTGCGAATCGCCCTCATGACGCTTGTGATTGTTGTCGGCATACACGTAGCCGCCACCCTCATCCTGACGGACATTTATCAGATTCATCTCCACTACGCCATAGATGGGACCGTAATGTTCTTTCTCCACCACCTTCTTATAGTCCTCGTCGTAAGTGTCCTGGCAAAGCTGAATCTTCATGGCGTAGCCTGAGGCGATGCCAATCATGTTCTTCGCCGTACCGTCGTTGCGCTTCTGGAACTCGCCCAACGGGTCGCCAGCGTCCTGCTTGTCCTTATTCTCATGATATTCGTCGATGTATTTCTGCTTCACATCCTGATAAGACTTTCCTGCGAAAGCCTTGTCGTCCGCGTTCGTGGCAGAGGCAAGCTCTCCCTTGCGGTTGTGCCACTTCTCATTACGGAAGCTGACGTTTGACGTTACGGCACCCACATAATGTATGTTGTTGGAGAATCCCATGTAGTTGCGTGCCTTGGGGCTGTACTTGAACGTCTCGTCGTTGTCAGCCTTAGCCTTAGCCTCCAAGTTGCCGTTGCTGTCCAGACGGATGTTGTCAGCCACCATCTTTATTTCGCCCACACGAGAGATGGAGTAGGGCGTCTTGTTTATCTCGTTGACGGTATAGTCGCGTGCGCCGAGAAGCGAGAAGCAGTTGTCCTCCAGGCGTATGATGTCCAGACGCTGGAACGTATTCAGAATCTTCGGATTGTCGATGGTGTGTTCGGCAAAGCCATATCCCGTCACGTCAGCGCTGCGGAAGCCCTGCGCATACGAGAGGTGGCCGTCTCCGAAGATGCCACCCTCGCTGTCATACTCGTAGAAGACGTTCTCACGGATGCCGTTAAGTCCGGCGGGAGGCGTACTGCCACCTTTATAGAAATACTTGTCCTGCAACGATATGTAGCGATACGTATATACGTCGTTAGCCACTGCCTCGTCGTTCTCGTAATGCTTATAGTAATAGCCGTAGAGGTCAGTGCCCTCGGGCAGCGTCACCGCCTTCATCTCTTGACGTGAGATGGTGATGTGCTCATGATGGTCCTTATTGTCCTTATTGTCGCCGATGACGATGAGCGTGTTGCCGCCGAAGCCAGCCGTCGAACCTCCCGGCAGCCCCTTCAGTTCTTCGAGGTCTTCGTCGGTGGTGTAGGCTTTGTCCGCATTATACTTGTCAGTGAACTTCAGCACCGTGGTGTTGTTGGCAAGGACCGACGATCCCTGGGCGATGGAATATCCACCGCCATACACAGCTTCGTCAATGTTGATATGCACGTTGTCCCATCCCACAGACGGTTCCTCGGGAGTGACTTTCGTGAAGTAATAGTCCTTGTTGGCCTCGGTTATTTCCTTGCGCTTGCCGTTGCCGTTGTCAATGGCTACGATGTCGTCGTATGTGCCCTGCGACACCAGTTCGTCCGTAAGCAGCCAGATGTTCTGCTTGATGGTGGGCGATGTCTCCGTGCCGTTGTTGTTCTCCAGATGCAGATTCTTCTGGTCTGTACGGTTGAGCACGTATCTGCCGCTGACGTAGTGGTCAGAGTTGACATGATAGTATGTGGGATAGCCCACCTTCACCTGAGTGGAACCGAACACGTAGCCCGAATACGATCCTCCCGTAACGGCACGGAAGACATGGCCGTTAAGGATGTCCACGTTGGTCACGCCGATGACGTTACCCTGCTGACCGCCGCCATATACGAAGTTGGCTGAAACGCCGCACGGCAGGAACTTGCCTCCGTCCATCTGTGGGTCAGAGCACTTCACGTCATCGCCGAAACTTATCTCGGTGTTGCCATATACGTAGCTCTCCATGCCATAACCGGCGCCGTACACGTTGAGCGAAGAATATTCCGAATCCTTTATGAGCAGTTCGTTCGACTTCTCCAGCTTCTTCTTCTCCTTGCCAGCCAGCATGTCAGTCTGCATATTGATGGTGACGTCGCCTCTGATGGTGCCGCTCTTGAAGCAGCCGCCATACACGTTGCCGCCCACGTACGCTCCGTCTTTCTCTTTAGGCTGGAAGCGGTTGCGGATGGTGAGGTTGATGAAGGGATAGATGGAGTGTGCGATGCCGAGCAGATAACCGCCCTCATGGAACGCCTTGCCCTTATAGTCGTAGTTGGCGTTGTTACATCCGCCCACTATCTTCTCCGTGATGGTCAGACCTTCGGGAAAGTAATAGTCCACCACGTTGCCTATCTTGCGGTCGTTGTCAGCCGCTGTCAAAGGCATGACGTTCATGTTGCCACGGTTGCCGCCGCAGCAGAACGTGCCGATGATGCAGTCCTCAAGACCCTTGCCGTCCACGCTTCCGTTCCATGTCAGGTTGCCCTGGATGTCGGTCTCCACGGGTTGGAAGTAGAGGTCGATGAGGTGCGGATAGACAAGAGGTCGCTTGCTGTTCTCCGTAGGCAGATACACGGTGCTGATGTTCATGTTGGCAGGGTCGTTGGTCCAGTCGATGGAGTCGGCAAGGTTCAGCTCCTTCGAGTGGTCGTCCACGTCGCCGTTGAGCTTCTGAAACATATTCATAAAGTCATTGTCCTCCGAAGTGACGAACATATCGTCGCCGTTGCATCCCATAAACACGCCACCGATGCGGACATGACTGCCGATGTTGACACTCACGTCGCCGACCATCTCGTCCGAATCTTCCAGTTGCTCATCGTCTGGAGCCAATACCTTCTGCACGGTGGCAGAATTGCCGCCGCCATACACGTTGCCGTCAATGCGGATGGTGTCCGTGGCGGATGTGCCGTTGATGTGGATGCTCACCCTGTTGGTAAGCGGACGCCACGAGTTGATGTTCACAATCTTCGCTGCATCGGTGGCTGCTCTGAGCGAAGGCATGGTGCTTCGCATCGGCACAGTATAGACCAACGGTACGGTTTCTGACTTGGGGTCGTCAGGATTGAGCGGATAATATTCGTTGACGGTCACCTTCTTGTTGCCGTTGCGGTCGTTGGCATACAGATAATTGCCGTTGCCGGCACCGTAAATGTCGCCATAGATGTGCCCTCCGAATATCTGGATGTTGGCACCCGTGCCACCGTTGTCCTTGAAGTAGCCGTCCTTGTTGAGCACCACGTTCACGTATCCCGACACGTCATTGCCGCCGTATATGTTGCCGTGGATGTAGATGTCCGAATTGTTTAACGCAGACGTGGCGTCTGGTGTGTTGGTGCCTATGCGCACCGTGGTGGCCTTAAGCACGTCGCCCATAAATCCGCCGCCGAAGACGTCATGGCAGTCCACAGCCTTGATCTCCACGTCCGTGGAGCGCACGGAGCTGTACGAGCCACCGCCGAACATACGACGGCAGAACACGCCGCCGGCACCAATGATGTGCGTGTCGCCAATGACCTTGCCCGAATAGCCGCCACCCATGATGTCCATAACCGCATAGCCGCTAAGGAAGTGCTTGTATTCTTCACCCTCTACGAAGCCCATGCCGCTGTGGTTGCTTCCGCGACTCCCCATATCCACGTTGACGTAAGTATCGCCTACGACGATGGCACTGTCGCCATAGCCGCCGCCGAAGACGCAGAAGTGGGGCGATCCCACCTTCTCGTAAATCTCTCTCCACTCGTTGCTCTCAAAGAAGTTTTTGTTGTTTCTTCCCGATCCCAGCTCGGTGTAGTCGTGGAGCAGACTCTTCGTCATGGTAAGGTGCGTGTTGCCGTCCACCTTACATGCCACGTTGCCGCCGGCGTAGATGTTATGATTGATCTTAAACTTCAGCTTCTCGTGGTCGTACTGCGGAGAGTAAGTCACGCCGTCGATGATGCTGGCAGGTTCCCATGAGCGGGTACGTGGTCGCCAGTACGAATGGATAAGGGCTTCGCCGCCGAGGATGAACACGTTGGTGTTGCCCGTTACGTCGGCTGACGTGGTGGTGAGCACGCTCTTGCCCTCCACGTCGGCGGTGCTGGAGCTGCCTAAGCCGCCTCCATAGATGCCATGTCCGATGGAACCGTAATAGAGTGTCATGAGAGTGTTGCCATAGACGGTGCCGTTCTGACAGCCACCGTAGATGCGCTCCATGAAAAAGGAATAGACATCCCTGTTGTTATCGTCCGCAGGATGAGCCATGTTGGCGTCGTCCGAGGGCGAGAGAGATTGCTTCTTCTTGTCGTCCCAGTAAGGATAGTGTATGACGGGACGGTCAATGATGAGGCAGGTGTTGCCGTAGATGCCGCCCAATGTCTTATAGTCTGCACACTCCGAGGCGATACGTCCCTTGCCTCCTGCGAACACGCCGTCCATGATAGAGCCGCCACGGATGTTTACCAGGGTGGTGCGATTGGAGGGATTGATGTAGTTGTCGCGTGAGAACGTGGCTGAGTCTGCCTTTTCGTAACCTACGTTAGCCACGTCGCCACCGCCATACACGCTGCCGAGCACCAACGTACGGTCAATGCGGCTGTTCGTGTTCTTGTAAGTGAACATCTTGCCGTAAATATGCACCTCCGTATTCTCCACGCGAGCCATGTTGGGGAAGTCGACGTAAGCGCCGTTCTTCCATGCCGACTCTACGCCGGCTCCGCCTCCATAGATGTTGCCTTCTATGGTGCCAGCCTTGACGAAAACCTTGGACTTGCCCTTCACCTTACCGAAGTCGTAGGCGCTGCCGTCTTTATAGTCGCCGTATGGAAGGGCGCCTAATCCGGCTCCGTAGATGTCATGTGCTGTGAGCTGGCAGTCGGTCTCAACGTAGGTGTCGCCGCTGACATAGCCGGCAAAGCCACCGCCGTTTATCTGAAGCAGTGTCAGTCCGCTTGCGCCTGTCATCCATGCCAGACGGCTTTCGTGATAGCGTCGGAACGTGTTAGGGTCGTCGTCGCTGCCGTCATAGCTGCCGTAATAGAGCATCTTTTCTTCCTTCGACACTTTCTGGAAGTCGTTAAGCATGGAATACTCTAAATTCAGATATGTCTGAAAGTCCTTGTTCTGACAGAGATAGCGATACTTGATGCCGTCTATGGTCAGAACGCCTTTGTCGTCAACCTTTGTTCCGGGCTGTGCATAAACCTCCGTCTTGCCCACCTCTGTGTTGGCGCCATATCCTGCACCGAACACAGAGAACTGCGGGCGTGAGGCATCCGAACAGCATAAGTACCAGCACATGCCTTGAAGCGAAGTGATGTCGAACAAGCTTATGGTCTTTCCCTTCGAGTCCTTAAGGTCCTCAAGGGGCGAATGATTGACGATGACCACGGCCTTGCCCGTGTTGTTGTCTCCCGTGGTGCCCACCTTGCAGGCACGGTTGCCGCCGCCGAAGATGTTATGATGGTTGGCGAACATGCGTCTGTCCAAATCGAAGAAGAGACTCGTGTTCTTGTCGTTCCTGATTCGGTTTATTACCTCTTTGGTTGCAGTATCGGTTATGCTGTCAAGCGATTGGGCAGCAACCATAGTAAGGACGAGACGCATAAACTCTTCTTTGTTGTTGCATACGCGCTTGCTGTCAGCGTCTGCCGAGGTCCATGTGGTGATGTTGCCTTTCTGGTCTGCCTTGCGGTTCCATATCCACGTGCCGCCGTCCATCTGCACCTTCGTGTTGCCGAGGATGTTGGCGTAGGTGCCATTGCCGTCTGTGTCCTTACGTCCGAGCACCTCGTCCGCAGGATTCTCTTCGTTGTCAATGAGTACGTCACCATATCCGCCGCCGAAGACGCTGTTGCCGAGCATGCCGCCCTCGACGTGTACGAGCGTATTGCCGTCCACCGTGCCGTAAGCACAGCCGCCGTAGACGTTGCTCCATACGTGGGGCACGATGTTGTCCTTGTCAGTATCGTTGCCGGGCTTGCTGTCGGTGATGTGTACGAGCGTATTGCCGTTGATGCGTCCTACGTTTTCATAATGGTCAGCCTCTGCTTTTGTCAGACCCTTGCCGCCGCCATACACCTCACCGAAGACAGTGCCGCCGGAGATATTGACGAACGAACGATAGCCCACAGCCTCATAGCTAATGAATGTGCCGTCGGTCTGATTGAGAGTTGAGACGCTGCGAAGCGAGTCGGTAGAGTAATATGTGGAAGGCTTTGCAGACACATACTCGCCCACGTTGGCGTTGTCGCCACCGCCATACACATTGCCGTAAATCTTGGCATCGTCAGAGATTTCCACCTTGGTGGTGCCGACGACGCGAGCCACATTGACGAAGTGGTCGGAAGAAGGAGTCGTGGGTTTCAGACCGGCGCCACCTCCGAACACGTCGCCGTGTATGCGTGCGCCGCACAAATACACCTCCGTCTTGCCGCCAATCTGTCCCGTGGTGTTGTCCTTGGTGGAGGCAGGGTCGCCGAAGCCACCGCCGAACACACGATGGACGAAGGTCTTGCCGTCCACCGTCACCTTGGTGCTGTCAGCCACCGTACCTGCATAACCGCCTCCTAAAACGCCCCATACTGTAAAGTTAGGGATGCCCATAGAGTTGTCGAAAACCGGCAATATAGTTGTTGTGCTTCGTTCGGAATGAGTGACGAAAGTGCCACTTTCGGAAATCTTAGGCGGCGCCATTTGATAATTATCGTCCACCTCTGTGTCGTATTTTCCGTAGTCGCCGTCTACGTTGACGGTGACATCGGTGCTTCCGACCTTCGTCAGCTGACCGTAACCGCCGCCGAATACGCTGAAGTGAGGATTGTCGTTGTCCGTATAAGCCTGCTTCCATTCGTCTGTTGTGAGCAGATCGTAGGGAGTAGTTCCCTTCTGTACGAGAACGGTGGCTTTTCCTGCGACGTTGCAGGCAAGGTTGCCTCCGCCGTAGATGTTATGAGGATTGAGGAACTTGCCATTGGCGAAGAACTCGTCTTTCTTGTACACGGCTCCCTCAATGGAAGGCTCGTCCAGGGAGTCCTTGATGTCAGAGTCCCAGACGTAGAAGAGGTTATTCGTGGCATCCCACTTGCGGTTCCATATCACATTGATTGAGAACTCGTTATTCTCATTGTGTCCGCCCTCGCCGCTCATACTGCCTTCGTCCTGCGCCAGCATCACGTTGGTGTTGCCGAGAACGTCGGCATAGGTGACGGTGTCGCCGTTGATGTAGCCGTTGCCGCCGCCGAAAATCTGACCAGCCATGTTGCCAGCATAGATGCTGACGTAGGTGTCGGCGCTGACCTGAGCCAGATTGCCGCCACCGAAAATGTCGCCATACACGTAAGGTGCCTGTTCGGCTGACCCGATGAGGCTGACGTTGGCATTGCCTATGACCAAGCCCACCGAGTCGGGATGCTGCGTCATATTGTCGTCCGCAGCGAATGGCTGTGTGGAAGGACGACGGCGACGACCGTTGCCTCCTGCGAATACGGAGCCGCGGATGTCGGCGTTGTTGCCGATGACGACGTTGGTGGCATCGCCGCCGCGGTTCTCCACCACAGCCATGTCGCCGCCACCGTATACATTATTAAAGAAGACGCCGCCCTGGATGTTGACGTCAGACTTGCCATATATGCGAGCCATGCGTGAGAGGGTCTCCACGTTGTTAGTATTGAGCTGCTTGGCGTCGAGCTGCTTGGCGTCTGCCACGCCATAACCGCCACCGAAGACGGGGCAATGGAAGATGCCGCCATTAATGGTCAGCTTCACGTTGCCGTAGGTCTTGCCCAGTTCCTTATAGTTGATGTTTTTGCCGCCGTAAGCGTTAGTGGAGAAGAAATAGGCGGTGCCGCGTCCGCCAGCGAACACACCCTTCTCGCAATAGAACTCGCCGCCATTAATGGTCAGAGATGTCACGACGTCCGTTTCATTGCCGTTGCCATACACGTTGCCGCCGTACTGGCTCGGTGTGGCTGCTTTCTGGGTCCACAGACTCTTGCTCATAAAGCCGCTGCCGCCGCCGTAGATGCCGTCGATGGGAGCGGAAGCGTAACCGAACTCGCCGCCATTGATGACAATTTCGGAGCGTGTGTCCGTAGGACTTACCTCGGTGAAGTCCTGGGTGACGGCGTTGTAGCAATGATAGCTTACCAGACGGTCTTTGGCTGTGGCGTACGGTCCGTAGAGCATCACGTTCTTAGAGTCGTTCCAGTAAGGAATGCGATCGTCGGGCGTGTGGGTGTCGGCAGCGTCGTCGCCATATCCGATGCCGTTCATACCGCCCGCACCGGCTCCGAAGATGCCGCAGAGGATGTTGTCATTCTTCTTGTTGTCGTCAGGAAGAATCTCGAAGGTGCCGCCGTTGATGGTGACGGTGCTGATGCCGTAGAAGGGATTGTTGACAACCACGTTGCCCGTATGTCCACGACCGGTACTGCCACCGTAAAGCTCGGTTATGATGACACGCTTGTCGGTGTATTCGTCCTTGTTGTTTACGGACGACGAAGGGTCGAGCGTGATGTTGGCTCTACCCATAAACGTATTGCAGGGCACGTTGTACGTATTGCCCCCGTATGGCAGAGTCAGCTCGGTCTGGGCACCCAATGTTCCGTTGACAACACGAGCCACCTTGCCGCTTCTGATGATAATGTCGACGTCGGCATACATGGCGCCCTCGTGGTTGCCGGCAAGGATGACACCGGCGTCATAGTCGTTGACGCTCAGCCTCTTTGTGCTGTCGTTCATCGTCACCATACGTTGCTCGTTGTGGTGATCGTTCCATGTACGGTCAATGTCGATGTCGATGGTACACTTTATGGGCTGTTGGGGTGTGCCCATGATGCCGTTCTGCTTGGCAGGTGCGCCGTCTTCTTCTTTTCTAACCGACTGACGACCTCCGGCACTGATACAGGAATAGAATCCGGACTTGACGCTGATGCTGAATCCCTCCTTGCCATGAGGCATGGAAGCATTATAGGCTGCGATGCTGTCCGTATTGTTGAGCGGATAGAAGCGACCGTCGTTGTTGATGCCGCCGAAGATGTGCAGGGCGTTGGTCACGGCGCCGTCGATGGTGCCGTAGTCGGGTGAGTTATGGCTGAATCCCGTCATGCGGATGCCCTCATCCATGAGGATGTTGTTATACTGGCAGTAGATGATTTTATAGTTGTCGCCGCCGTTCATGGCGAAGGTAAGGTTCTCGAAGCGGGTGTCTCCCCAGATGGGCAGACCTCTTGACGCTCCCTTTATCTCTATGCTGCCTTTGTAGTCCTTGTCCCACTTGCCTGTTATGGTGGTGTTGCGGAAGAGCTGGGGATTGTCGCGCTTTGCCTTTGCCCAGTCATCGTACTTAAGAAGGTTCTCGCCCTGATAGTTGGGGGTGAGGCAGAATCCGGCAAAAGTTACGTCCGGCGAACTGGTACCCATAAGGACGATGGTGTTCTCGTCCCACGAACCTTTGGCTGACAGCTTGCTGTAGGCTCCCTTCCATGTAAGCATAGGCTCGTTGGGAGTGTAGCCCCAAGAGTCGTCCGCAAGATTGTCTGTTCCTTTGGCGTATGTCTTGCCGTCAGATGTGGTTACACCGGCGGGGCAGAGATAAACCACCACCGAAACATTCACGTATTTCTCAAGCAATACCGATGAGCCGCTCTTTACCGTAACCTTACAGTAATACTTGCGTCCTTTGGAACTGTCCGTAGGGCGCGTTACGATGTTCTGCGAAGTGGGAATGGAGGTAAGACGCTCCGTACCGTTATACCATTCGTAGGTGATGTCGAGACCAAGCTCGTCGTTGGAGAGATGTTCCTCGGAGTCGTTGGTGACGTTGACGGTGAACTCGCTCTTGCTTGTCGTAAGACTTGCCGTAAGATTGATGGGGTTTACGATGACTGTGTTGGTGGTGGAGTTGCCGTCGGTGGCATACACAGACTGTGCGTATGTCTGACGTTGTAGGGTGAAGGGATTGAGCTTGTCAGTATTTACCTTCACCGGATCGGCATTGCCGTGCGACACATACCAGTCGTAAACGTCAGCCATAGTTTTGCCCTCCTCGTCAACGACGGTGAGCACGTCCTCCTTGCCACGCTCCATCTTCAGAGCTATGGAGCTGAAAGCGAAGCTGTTGGACGTAGCAGAGTAAGCCCAAGTCTTGCGGTCGAGCTTCTTGTCGTTGATGTAAGCGTTGGCTATTTCGGTGAAGGTCTTGAAGAACGTCTTGCCCGTAGAGGGGTCGATGTCGGTGGGTTCATGCTCTGTTCCGTCGTTGTAGTTGGTAGAGCCTGATACGGCATTGGCATGAGAGTAATATAATGTAGCCTTATTGGATGCTGGAAAATTCTTCTGGTACGAGCTGCCATAGAAAGCAATGACGCTTCCCTTGCTGTTGCTGCCGTTTGTTATGATGCCCGGACCATGCACATAGATGTTGGTGGGGAGAATGGTGTAAGAGTTGGTCGAAAAGCTGGTGGCACAACCAATACCGCCAGATATGGTTACCGCTTTCTTGCATGTGGCGTTCTTGTGCATATTCATACTTACGTCGGCGGAAATGTTGAAGACGCGGTGATAACCGCCGTTGATGTAGCCCACGATACCGCCTATACGGTATACGCCGTTAGCGTCATACGCTTCCTCGTTGTCCGTAACCTTTGAGTTGCGTATGATGATGTTGCTTATCTCGGCGTTCTTGGTAAGGTCGGCGGCTACGACGCCAAGCTTTATGGTACCGCTGCCCACGGGGCGATAACCCTTCGTCTTCTCCACGCAGGCTTTCTCGATTACCAGGTTGGTGACGCAGGCGAAGCCAGCTTCGTTGGCAGCTGATCCTGCAAGACGTGAGAAGAGACCCCATGAAGCCTCCTGACCGTCAGCATTGGTCCAGCAGATGTGCATGTTGCTTATCTTATGGCCGTCGCCGTCAAACTTACCGGCAAAGAAATTAGGTGTCTTTGGATTCCATGAGCCGATAGGAGTCCACAACGCATGGCTAAGGTCGATGTCCTTAGTAAGCTTGAAGTATTTGCCGGAGAAAGACACGCCGTTGTTGACGTCGTGTGCAAGCTTAGCCAGCTGCATGTCGTTGCTTATAAGGTACGGCTTGTCCTTCGATCCGTCGCCTGACTCATAGCTCTCGGCATAGTAAGGCTTGCCGTCATACACGTTGCCATACACTTTAGGTTCGGTGTCGACAGTGGAGTCCTGCTGTGCCAACACCATCTGGACGCTGACAAGCAGGAAGGTGAGTAAAAGGAAAAGTTTACGATATATGCAGTTTGAGGGATATACGCTCATATTCAAGTCTTTAAATTGAAGTTTAACTGTATGCTATGTCCTAAATCAGTCTATCAGCAGATGTCCCGTATAGGCATCCTGGTCTGCCAGCACATACAGATAGCGAGGCTGTATGAGGATGCGGATGGGGTTTATCATTGCTGTCTTGCCCGTTGTGAGGTTGCCGAAGTTTTCCTTGTTAAGGGTTATCACTGAGGTGGCGTTCTTTCGTGTCACCATCGTCTTGCCGTCCTCGGCTATCAGCTCCACGTCGTATGTCACTTTTATTTTGGGAGTGAAGGCGTCATCGGGAATGGTGAAGAAGTCAGAGCCCCATTGCGTATAGCCCTCAGAGGTGACGATGGCAGTCTGCGTGGCATCGTCGTAAGCCTTGCTGCCGTAGCCCTTGTAGGGGATGGGCGTATCGACGAACGGTGCGCGTTGGACGTCAGACCATCCTATGTCTGAAGCGTTCCAGCTGTTAGTGACGTCGTTCCACGTGTAAGATCGTGAGATGGTGCACGATGTGGCGAGAGTGCCAGAGAGCGTTACGCTATGGATGCGGAAATGTCGGATGGCGTTCATCTTGGCATCGAGTCGGAAGGACAGACTGTAGCCGGTAAGGGTCTGGTCGAACTTCAGATTGATGACGCGGTCTTCATTCTCCGTGGTTATTCCTCCCTTGCTGACGGGTAGAGCGCAGATGATGGGCGCTGCCTTCGTGTCGAAGATGACGGGCGATGTGGCGTTCTCCATGGAGAAGGGGAAGGAGAGGGCGTAAGTGCCGGAGATGGTGTTGGTAAGCGTAGCCGCTTCAGAATGAGGCATGTATGCGAAGAAGCTGAACGATGAGGCGTTGGGATAATCAGCCCATCGCTTTGGCGTTGCCGTAGGCCAACTCTGCGTGGAGGCATTGTACGTGGCAGTCTCGTTGCGGAAGATAGGGTTGGCGGCGTCGTTGTCCTGATAGCCGAAGATGCCCATCGTTGCAGGATGGCGCTGCGGATTGTATGCTTCGTAGGGATTGGTGCGGGTGAGAATCTTCTGCGACTGTGCGGAGAAGGTGATGTAGCCGTAGCTGTCGGCATGCTGAATGGGCATGTCGGAAGAATCGCAAGCACTGAGACTTGCGAGGGAGATAATAGCTGCTATGGAACTTAGATGCTTCATGCTTGTATTATATATATGTTTTTACCATTCCTGCGTGCCGTTGCCGTCGTTCTTGATTTCGGCGCCGGGGAGCCATTGCTCCACTTGCAGGTCGGCGAAGGTGATGTTGTCGCCAACGTCAGACAACTTGAAGATGTAGGTGTATTGGCAACCTGCCTTCCACTGCATATACTGCGCTGGAACTGTGGCAGACACTTTCTTGCCGCTGATGTTGGCGGTTATGGTGTATGCGCCCGGCTCATAGGGGATGTTGGCGAGGGTCGGCACGTAATACCATTTCTGGTAGAGGGTGGGGTTCTTGAGGATGTGTACTTTGTCGGAAGGCTCCTCGTAGGGAATGGTGAGGAGAATCTGACCAGTGGCATCGGTTGATGCGGGCGCCATCGTGATGACGGGCTGCTGGCTCGACGGTATGCCGGTGAGGGGATAGGTGGCGTGGATGGTGCCACGCAGAGGGGTGTCTGCCTTGGATGGGTCGTCAAGGAAGCGGCTGTCGCTGAACTGTATGATCCTCATTGTGACGCTCTTCGTTCCGTTAGGATAAATGAAGCGGAAGCGCACCTTGGCGATGATGGGGGCGAAGGTGAGCGTCACGCACGATCCGTAAGCGGGCGATGAGGCAGATGTGCCGTTGGAGGATGGGGTTGCAAGCCAAAGACGACTTGTGTATGGTGACGATGTGGCTGTGGCAGCATCGGAATATTCAAAGGGAAAGGAGAGGCTGACGTTGGGGTCAGCGGCAGTCGGGGCGGTGACGGTGACGTCGGAACGGAAGGGACTGTAGGCGAAGAAGCGATAGCTTGTGGCAGAATGGTCCCAGTATTTTATGGTTTGCGGAATGGAGAGCATCGGGTTTTCGATGCCCACGTATTCCCAGTCGGCAGTGTTGGAGGCGGTGTTGCCCGCGCTGCCCTGAGTGAAAACAACCTTATAGCCGTCCATCACAATCTGTGAAGACGACAAGGCGGAAACGTCTGATGTGGTCTTATATCCCCAGACGCGGAACGAAGTGAAAAGTGTTTCGAGGCCGTTGCCGGCACCTCGTGTTGTCTGCTCATCCTGCCATTTGCTGTTATTGCTGCTAAAAGCAATGCTCGTTGTTGGCGCGTCAGGATTGGGCACAACGTGGTCGTCCTGCGCCGATGGAGAGCAGGAGAAGCAAAGGCATAATGAAAAGCAAAGCAACAAAGAAAATATGCGTGATGACAGCATGACTTCTTGTGGTTATTAAAAATGCAATGTCGAGGGTGCGTCAATATCTTGGATTGATGCACCCTCGGCGATTAAGGGATATAAGGCTTTGTGCCTATTGTATATTCAATTATTTGTATGTCTTAACAACCTTTACACCATAGATGTTATTGTTGTTAGTATACTTCTTGTAGTATGTTGTGCCTACAGTAAGAGTAGTGCCGTTGGTAACAACTTTTTTACCAGAAGGATCCTCGAAATACTCATCATTACCAGCTGTTATTGTAGTACCCTCTCCAATAGTAATTGCTGTATAGATAGCAGATGGTTTACCTGCTTCCTTCAGATATACATAAGCGTATGTTGCTGCAGTATTAGCTGTGAACTTAGCAGTAGTGTTATTACCAACCTCAATTGTCTTGCCGTCTTCTTTAGGAATTTCATTGACAATTGTAGTTCCAACTTTTGTCAGGACAATATCGTTACGACCTGTAACTGTATTCTCATCCTCTGATGCACTGATCTGCAGAGCATCAATAACGGTAGCCTCAGTTGCGTCAGCTTTGCTTACATTGTAAAGCTGACCCTTAGTGTTAAGGTCGTTCATAGTTTTTCCGTCTTCGCTAACGCTGAAGTAGATGTCTGTATTTTCAGAAGCAGGGTACTCATTACCAACACCATAAGCCTTGATAACCTTCTTATCGTGGCTGTTGAATGCGTAAGTAGTTACAGAAGGTGTAGCCACAGTTGTGATTGACTCATGGCTAAAGTCTGCATTATCTACGTCAGCTACGACAGCGTCGAAAGTGATGGGGAAGAGACCCTCTGGTGTGCCATCCTCTTTGTTTGTTGCACCATTGGTGTTGTCTGAAATCTTAAAGATATATGTATAGGCGTAGTTAGGCTGCCAAGCTGTGTAAGAAGCTGGAACAACAGCAGTTGCACCGTATACCTTTATCTTCTCGTTAGAACCATCGGTAGATGTAAGGGTGTAGTTAAGGCGAAGAGTGTGAGCGTGACCTTCTGCAGGGAGGACGGGAGAGAAATAGCTGTTATCCTTGTTGCCTGCCATATTTGCCTCTTTAGCTGTGGTGTTGAGGACATTGTTATTGTAGTTGACGTTGCCAAGTCCAAGCTTTGTAGTCTGGTCTTCTGTACCTGTTACTATGCTAACAAATGCTTTGTTGAATGCAGCATCGCTTGCGTTTTTGCTACCAACCTTAGGATATGTAACGTTGATGGTACCATTAGTGGACAACTTGGTGTTCCCGGTTGTATAGAGGACTGCCTCTTTTTTGTCAGTAAGGTCTGCTCTGGGGTCAGTACCGTTGTCGTAGAACTCAATGTCACTCACAGTATATCCAGGAATTATCTCGTAGAAAGCTACACGTACTTTTGCAGTGAGATTCTTAAATGTGAATGTCACTGGCTTTTTGTAATTAGCTTTTTCTACAGGAGTAACGTCGGTGTAATAGCACTTCTGAAGGTCTTCGATTGTTTTACCTTTAAGATAATAAGAAAAATAGTTTTTATCCTTTTCTGCATTAGCCTTTGGTGTCTGGATAGCAGAACCAACGATTGTGCCTTCTACAGCATCGCCTGATGTTGCAAGAATGTTGTCTCCAACAGAGTAAGCGATGAAGTCGTAGTGGGGCTGGCTGTAGTCCCAATACTTGATAGACTGTGCTGTAATTTTGTTACCTCCCGCATTAAGCCCCGTAGGAGTTACGCCTACATATTCCCAATCGTTAGTGTTGTCGGTAGTTGTACCAGCGCTGTTTTCTTTCCAGTTAACCTGATAGTTGTCGAATACAATAGTTTCTGTGGGATTGTAATCGGGGAGTGTACCCTTTGTACCCAGTACATAGAATTTTCCACCAAGGAGTTTGGCTGCAGAAGCACCAACGCTTGTGCCATTGGCTGCACGTGTAGTCTTTCCTGTCT
>ERZ1023853.41-NODE-41-length-31593-cov-11.653814_pt1 | contig 31593 bp, 23 predicted proteins | sample MGYA00380386_ERZ1023853 | MGnify/ENA primary metagenome ERZ1023853 (study PRJEB33179, sample SAMN07449009) | human gut metagenome | biome: Human-gut; feature: Human associated habitat; material: Faeces | host: Homo sapiens | place: India: Bhopal | collected...
CCCCCCCCCCCCCCCCGCCCCGCCCCCCCCCATTTTTTTTAATGATACGGCGCCCCCCGAGATCTACACCCTAGAGTTCGGCGGCAGCGTCAGAGGTGTATACGAGACAGGTTTTAGGTCCCGCTCCGCGGAACCTAAAACTCCAGATATGGCGCCAGGCGTTGCAGGTCGGCGGGCTTAAATTCCTTCATCCTGCCCAGCTGGTCGATGGAGCTGATTTCGCCGTGCAGACGGCGGTAGTCGGTGATGGCGCGTGCCTGATAATAATTAATGTAGGGATGGCGCTTTAGCTGCTGCAGCGTCAGGCGGTTGACGTTCAGGCGACGGACATTGCTGCCGTCGATATGGATATACTGGAGCGCTTCTTTCGGGAAGTTCTCTATCTCGAGGAGCTGCGAGGTGGAAGCGATGCCACCAAGACGTTCGCGCAACCTTACCACCTGACGGGCAAAATAGCTGCCGATGCCGGGGACACGCTTCAGTGCTGTCGTGTCCGAAACATTGATGCTTATATGCTCGCCCTTGCTCAGTTTATGACCGTAACGCGACTCGTCGTATGCAGCAGCCTCAGCCGAACCTGCTCCTCCATGCGATGAAGAACCCGTGCTCTCTGAACGTCCATGAGCGTCGCCTTCAGAGGCATAGCGTCTGTACTGGCGTCCGTCGGCATAATATCTGCGCTGCACCTCCTCCAGTTCGGCGGCAGGACGAAATTCGGGGGCTATGCGGATGTAGGGCGCAAGACGATGATATTGTCCCGCGGTCAGTCCGTAGACGCGACCGAAGTCCTCCTTACGCTGAAATACCCCACCCCGCGCCCTATAGCGCAAGATGTTGCGAACCTGCCAACGTTGGAGTCCGAGGCGGAAGAAAGTCAATGAGTCGGCTGTGTTGGGGTCGAAGAAGAATGTCTCGACCTTACGTTCGGTGATATTGTCGTCTGTACGACGGTCTGCATTGGGAGTGAAAGAAGAAACGGCGCCTTGCTCCGCGTTCGCTATAGAGTCGCCCTTGTCCGCCTTTGCCACGTCGTTAGAACCGGAAGGGCATGACAAGATCATCATGCTCACTGCGACAACAAGCAGGAGAACAGCCAGACACATAAACGAACGTCTGTCGGTTCGAGGCATGTAGAAGAATTCTTTCAGCTTCATACAGGTTGGGGTGTTTAAGGTTATTACTTAATGGACAGCGATTTCCTTACTGTTCCATTATAAGTATTAAAGGTTATGTCTATCTTGTCCACATCGCTGAATTCAGCCATGGGGATGCTGACATACACACGGGAGGTGTAGTATTGGGGTACGCCGCCTTGGTCGTGAACGAAGCGCAGTTCTCCCACCTTTCGTCCGTCCTCGGTGTCAGAGAAGCTGTCGCAGACGAGAGCAATGGTCTGTCCTTGCGACGAATCGTCCATCTTGCCCGTCTTCAGCAGCAGCGCCACATTGACGTACTTGCCGTTCTTCGCCTTCCACACGCTCTCCACTCCGAGCGGCGCGTCAGTCATTTCCTTCACGTCTTCCGGCTTGTGCACAGCCATTACGGGTATCTGCGTCACGGCACGCAGCGCCACCTTCTCCGTCGGCTTCTTGTCATAATAGACCAGGGCACGATATACGGTGTCGGGCTTAGCTGTCCATCCTGCCTTGTAGGGACGGTCGAAGCTGAGCGATGCGCCGTCGTCAGTGCTGGCGGCTACAAGCGCAGCCGAAGCGTCTGTCGTGACAAGGGCGAAGTCGGCGGTCAGGTACGAGTAATTGCCGTCGCCCGTGTCGTACGAGTCGGAGGAACATCCTGCCGACATCAGACCGACAAAGGCGGCGGCAACCGTAAAGAGCCGTATGCGATATGGCGTTTTGGGCATAATCAATACATTAAATGTTAAAGGCTCATCTTGTTGATGGCGGGGTTGGCGTACATCTCGAGGATGCGTTCGCGGAGGAACGGCATGTCGGGATTGGGGATGCTTATCTTTGCCAGCTGTGCAGACAGATAAGCCTCAAACTGTGCCTTGTCGGCATCAGTGTAGTTGGCTTTCTGTTCGTCATTGCCACGGAGGAGGTCAAGAGCCACGTAGTTAGACGGATAGAGCGTATAGCCGCTCCATATCTGCTCGTCGAGGTGACGTGCCACGGCAGCGAAGAAGTCGGTCTTGGGCATGTCGTCAGCCAGCGTCTCCAGCCATTCGTCTATGCACGGAGCACAGCAGTAAGCGATGTGTCCCTTATAGCCCATGATGCCGGTCTGCATGCTTATCACGTCGTCCATCGGTCCCTTCTTCCATCCCTCCACGTCGCGACGCTGCTGCATCTCGGCAGCCTTGAGGAAATCGCAGGGGTCACACTCGTAGCTGATTGCCAACGGTACGATATGGAGCGAGAGCAGGCGCTGCTTCACCGATCCTTCGCCTCCCATCGCCATCATCTTGAGGATGGCTTCCTGTGTGCGGTCGTCTGAGTTCTTGGCGCGTCCCTCACGCTGTGCTATCCAGATGTTGTCGTTCTTCTCGCTGATGACGAAGTGCATGTAGTCTGCCATGCGCTTTGACGATACGAGCATCTGCCTCATCGAGAGGCTGCGCTCCACGATGAACGACTTGTTGATGCGCACGAGGTCCTTCACCCACGGCAGCTTCAGGAGGTTGTCGCCGATGGCTATCTCCGTGGTGGTGTCGCAACCTGCGTCGAAGAGCAAGAAATGCAGCAGGGCTGAGTCGAGCACGATGTCGCGGTGGTTGCTTACGAAGGTATAGCGCTTCTTGAGGTCAATGGCGTCATGACGGAAAGTCATTCCTAAGCTTGCCTTTGCCAGAAGCTTCTTCAGGAAGTCGTAGCAGAACGTCTTCTGGAAGTCGAGGTTGGTTTTGCAGGCATGCATTTTCTGGCTCAGCATCTCCACGGGCACGCCGGGATAGAGATAAGCCATCACCTGCTGTACCTGCGGGTCTTTCAGGAGGCGGTCATACACCTCAGGCAGCTCATCCGGCTCAAAGGGTCGGATGGCGTCATATTGCTTGCGTTGATCAGGGGTCATCATATTGATTAGTTGAGGATTAAACAAACTGGTTCTCCACTATATCTGAGAGCACCTCCTTGATGTCCAGTCCTGCGGCTCTTACCTGCTGCGGTATGAAGCTGGTGGCTGTCATTCCCGGTGTGGTGTTTATCTCGAGCATGTTGATGACGTCATTGCCCTCAGCGTCCTTCGAGATGATATAGTCAATGCGGATGATGCCGTTGCAGTGGAGGATGTCGTAGATGCGGCTTGTCTCCTCTGCCACGCGGCGAGCTGTCTCGGGATCAATGCGAGCCGGCGTAATCTCCTGCACCTGTCCGTTATACTTGGCGTCATAGTCGAAGAATTCGTTGCTGGTGACCACCTCTGTAGCGGGGAACACCACCGACTTCTTCTTTGTCTTGTAGCAACCGATGGAGATTTCGGTACCCTCGAGCAGCGACTCAATCATCACCTCGTCGCTCTCCATGAAAGCCACGCGGAGCGCCGGAGCGAGCTGGTCTGCGTTCTTCACCTTCGATACGCCGAAGCTCGAACCGTCTGCAGCCGGCTTAACGAAGCAAGGCATGCCAATCTCTTTCTCAATGTATTCTTCGGTGTACTTCGATTCCTCGCCGCGTCTTATGAGCAGGCTCTTGGCCACGTTCACACCCCATCCGCGGAGATAGTGGTTGAGGACATACTTGTCGAAGGTCATTGCCTCCACCAGTACGCCTGATGTGCTGTACGGGATGTGGAGCAGTTCGAAGTAGCCCTGCATCACACCATTCTCGCCGGGGGTGCCGTGAATGGTGATGTACGCATAGTCGAACACGACCAGCTTGCCGTCTATCATGCAAGAGAAGTCGCTACGGTCCACGCTGACCGTATTGCCGTCAGGAAGGTTAACCTTCCAGTCACGTCCCTTCACGTCCACTACATATACGTTGTAACGCTCCTTGTCGAAGAAGGAGTAGATTCCCTGTGCAGAGCGCATGGACACGTCGTGTTCTGATGAGTCACCGCCACATACGATGGCGATGTTGCGTTTAAGTGTTTCCATATTATGATTGTTATTCTATACCTATTTTATATATGTCTGTTACTATCGCTCCTCGAAGGTGTCGCGTGTGGTGCCCTTGATGTATCCTCTCCACTTCTGGATGAGCTGATCCAGATCCTGCGGCAGGTCTGAGGTGAAGTCCATCTGCTGCTTGGTCTTGGGATGGACGAAGCCGAGGGTGCGGGCGTGGAGCGCCTGACGCGGGCAGGTCTTGAAGCAGTTCTGGATGAACGCCTTGTACGTGGCAGAGCGTTCGCCACGGAGTATCTCCATGCCGCCGTAGCGTTCGTCGCCGAAGAGCGGATGTCCGATGTGCTTCATGTGGGCACGTATCTGATGTGTGCGTCCCGTCTCGAGACGACACTCTATGAGCGTCACGTATCCGAAGCGCTCTATGACGCGCCAGTGTGTGACGGCTTCCTTGCCGATGCCTGAGTCGGGCGACATGACGGTCATGCGCAGACGGTCCTTGGGGTCGCGTGCGATGTTGCCTTCGATGCGTCCTTCGTCCTCAACGAGGTTGCCCCAAACCAAGGCATTGTAAGATCGGTGTGTGGTCTTGTTGAAGAACTGCACGCCGAGCGATGTCTTCGCCTGCGGCGTCTTTGCCACTACCAGCAGTCCTGATGTGTCCTTGTCAATGCGATGCACCAGTCCCACCTCGGGGTCGTTGGGGTCGTAGCTCTTCAGGTCGCGCAGATGCCATGCAATGGCGTTGACCAGCGTACCGGTGAAGTTGCCTGCACCGGGATGAACCACCATACCAGCCGCCTTGTTTACCACCATTATGTCCTGGTCTTCGTAAACTACGTTGATGGGCAGGTCCTCAGCCACGATGCTTGTGTCGTGACGGGGACGGTCCAGCATGAGCGTCACCACGTCGCCGGGGCGTACCTTGTAGTTGCTCTTCACGGGGCGGTCGTTGACATGCACGAAGCCTGAGTCGGCGGCGTTCTGTATGCGGTTGCGCGACGAGTGGGGCAGCTTCTCCGACATAAACTTGTCTACGCGCAGCGGTGCCATGCCCGGGTCAGCCACGAAGCGGAAGTGCTCGTACAGCTGTCCTGTCTCGTCATCGTCCTCAGCAGGGGTAAGCAGGGTTTCGTCCTCAATGGGATTGAGTAGTGTGTCGTCTTCTATTTGCATTTAATTCTGTTGTATATATTTTTCTATCTGTTTACTGCTCCGGTCCGGTCACCTCGTGAAATTCGTCCACGTCGCCCGACTCTTCCTCCTGTTCCATGTCATATTCGGGTTCGGGAGCGTCGGTGTAGTTCACCATTTCGGTGGAGTCGCGCTGTCCGTTGCCCACCTGTATGGTGATATAGTCATTCACTGACACCTTGTCGCCGGCGCTCACATGTCGTCCTTTTACGGTGATGCCGTACACCCACTCACGCTCGCCGTCTATGTATTGCGGCTGCGTCAGCTTGAATCCCATGGCAGACAACTTTGCCATCGCCTCACGCAGCGAGCTGTTGTCGATGACGTCGGGAACGGTTAGCGTCGGTGTGGACGTGGCGTTTACGACAAGATAAACGATGTGGCCCGACTTGACGTACTCGCCTGAGGCGGGTGTCTGCTCAAGGATGCAGTCGGGCGGCAGACCGGGCACGTAGCCCGTGTCGCTGACCACCACCTTCAGCTTGGCGTCTTCAAGGAGGTAGCTGGCATCGGAAAACGACTTGCGGCGCACATCTGGTATCATTATCTTCTCGCCGTGGTGCGTATAGATGTCAAGTCCGTATCTCACGCCGAGGCATACTGCCACGACCACAAGCGCCATGGCAATGAGATTGCCAAGGAGATAGCGGCTTGCGAGTTTGCGGAGGAATTCGAATGGCTTCATACTTCGTCTTTTCTTCGTTTTGTAAGTATGCAAAGATACGACTAACCGCGGAATATACAAAATATATGACTAAAAAACCTGAAAACTATTCCGATTTTAATGTACGACATAAAGATATTATTTGTAATTTCGCCGTCAGTTACACTTATCCGCTTACATATTATATAAAGGACAGCATAGTTATGAAAGACATAAGATTATCAAGGAAAAAAATCATCCTCTCGGTGCTCTTGCTCGTGGTGGTGGCTTTGGCTGGCGTGGTGGGATGGCAGCTCAAGCCTGCCTCTGCCGACGAGATGAAGCGCTGCATGCTCGTCGTGGAGCGCACGTCATGGCAAGCCATCTGCGCCGACGGACACCCCATACTCTTCTTCGACAGCCTCAGCACGGACAACAAGCCGCACGGCGTGACTGCCTACCGCGACTCGGCGCTGCACCGTCATCACATGGCGGGCTGCTGGATTAACACGCTGCCTCTGTTGCCTTCATGCAAGGGTCGCGTGGCGTGCGTTGACGTCACGCCGAAGAAGCACGGACGCATAACCGCCGACTCGCTCCTCGTCTTCTGCCAACGCTCCGTGAAGGACCAGCTCCGCACGCTGCAGCAACAGCATGACGAGCTGGCTTACTATCTGCGCGTGCATGGCGTGCAGGACAACGGCTATCAGCATATTGCGGGTATGGCTCAGTGGGTGAACAAGGAGTATGACGGTGTGAAGGCGGCGGAACGCATCATCGACAGCCTCATCGCCAAGAAGAACGTCAGGCTGACCATGAAGGACCAGAACCTTTACGTGGCTGTTTATCGGGACGAGACTGGCAAGCTGACCCGTCAGCCGATGACCGTCGTCAGCAACGGCAACCCCTCCTCGCCCACCGTCCTACAGACGAAGGACCAGCAGACTCCGGACGGCGTATCGGCAATGACAAGGATGCCGTGGAACCTCTCGCAGACAAGGAACGTCAGGGCTGTGGGATTCGGCGGATTGGGCGAGAACGGTCTGGCGTGCGACACGGTGTCGCCGCAGATTATCCCCGGAAGCATCCGCAAGGGACAGCACAATCTGCCCCGCATCCTTGCCAGCGACGGCAGCGCTGTGTTTACGGCGAAGGGATGGCCGCTCGGCCTGGTAAAGGGCAACCGCATTGTCCGCATTGACAGATAGTTGTTAGTATGGAGATATAGAAAAAGACAACAAGCAATCATGAATACCAAACACTCACACATATTCTTTTCACCCCTCATAGCATTGCTCCTCACGCTGCTCCTCGCTGCATGCCGCGACGTGCCTTACGACGGTCAGACGGTCCTGACCCGTGGCGGCATGACTTACCGTGGCGGCATCAGCAACGGCAAATATGAGGGTTACGGACAGCTGAGCATCGGCGACAGCGTCATCTATGCAGGACAATGGCACATGGGCAAGCGATCGGGCAAGGGTGTCTGCCACGACTCTTTAGGCCACCGCATCGTCGGAACGTGGCGGGCGGACACGCTGGTAAGCGGCACGCGCACCGACTCGACGGGCACTTACTCGGGCACGATGAACCGCGACGCCATAGCTGACGGTTACGGCCTGTTCACAAGTCCGGAGAACAGCGTCTATCTCGGCGACTGGGTGGACGGAAAGCGCACGGGCTTTGGTTTTGCGATGGCAAAGAACAAGCGCCTCAGAGTGGGCGAATGGCGGGCTGACCGCTATCTCGGAGAGCGTCTGGAATACACCACAGACCGTATCTACGGCATCGACATCTCACGCTTCCAGCACGACGTGGGACGACGCCACTACCCCATCGACTGGAGCAAGATTCGCATCACGCACCTCGGCACCATATCGAAGAAGCGCGTGAAGGGCACCGTGGACTACCCCATCTCCTTCTGCTACATCAAGTCGACGGAGGGCACCTCCATACGCAACCGCTACTTCTCCGCCGACTATCTGGCTGCACGTGCGAAGGGCATCCCCTGCGGCGCTTACCACTTCTTCTCCACACGCACGCCGGCAGCGGCGCAAGCCCGCTACTTCATAGCCAACTCGAAGTTTCGCAAGGGCGACTTGCCTCCCGTGCTCGACGTAGAACCGACGCACGCTCAGATAAAGGCGATGGGTGGCGCGCAGGTGATGTTCAAGGCGATAAGGACTTGGCTGCGTATCGTGGGCAAGCACACCGGCACACGCCCCATCCTCTACATTTCGCAAAGCTTCGTCAACAGATATCTCTCCGAAGCTCCCGACCTGAAGCACGACTATAACGTATGGATAGCCCGCTACGGCGAATACAAGCCCGACATCAACCTCGTAATCTGGCAGCTATGTCCCGACGGAAGGGTAAAGGGCATCCGCCCCGAAGTGGATATCAACGTCTTCAACGGTTACCGCCAGGAGTTTGAGGACTTCCTCAGAAAGGAGACTATCGGAGCAAGGTTTACATAGAAAAAGCCCTGTAATGACAAAAGCATTCTGTTCTGTTTAGTTGCTTTTATCATTACAGGGCTTATCTGATATACCTATATATTATCTCTCGTACACTCTGATGACGTTTCCGTCGCATACTTTCTGCTCCGTCAGCTTCAGTCCGTCGGGCAGTTGCGGAGCGCGGGTGCCTCCTCCGACCGTAGCGCAAGCTGTCTCCACGCGTATCTCGTCCCAGCAGTCGGCAGCGATGAAGCGACGCAGCGTCTCGGCTCCACCCTCCACGATGAGCGACTGGCACTTCTCCGCGTGCAGCCATTCCATGAGTTGCGGAATGACGGGACGGTCAAAGTCCATTCCTTCGAAGGCGGGACGGTTGCGGTCGAGGACGATTCGGCGCGGCGACGGACCCGACCAATGGCGCACGTCCAGTCGTGGCTGGTCGCGTTCGGCGGTCACTCTGCCCACCAGTATGGCGTCAGCCTCTGCGCGAAGCTTATGTACGAGCATGCGAGTATAGGACGTAGAGATGGCAAGCGGACGGAAGTGGTCGTCCATATATCCGTCTGCGGTCTGTGCCCATTTGAGAGTGACGAACGGGCGGCGCTTTTCGTTGAAGGTGATGAAGCGGCGGTTCAGCCTTCGGCATTCCTCCTCCAGCACGCCCACCGTCACTTCTATGCCGGCGTCACGCAACTTCTGTATGCCGCGTCCGTGCACCTTGGCGAAGGGATCCACGCATCCCACCACGCAGCGCTTCACGCCCTTTCTGACAATAAGGTCGGCACAGGGTGGCGTCTTGCCGTAATGCGAGCACGGCTCAAGGCTTACGTATATGGTGGCGTCCTTAAGCAGCGGCTCGTCCTCGGGGCGTACGGAGGCGAAAGCGTTCACCTCGGCATGTCCCTCTCCGCAGCGTACATGATAGCCTTCGCCTATAATGCGTCCGTCGGCAGCCACTATCACGGCTCCCACCATCGGATTAGGCTTTGCGTTCTGTCGTCCGTTGCTTGCAAGCTGCAGGCAACGGCGCATATAAAGTTGGTCTGTCGTCATCATTCAGAGTTTTTATATTACGCTTCGATGAGCGTGCTGTCCTCACCGGTCCATGCCTCGAAGTACGGCGGCTCGTCACGCAGCGAGATGTCGTCATAAATGAACGGAGCCACGATGGTCTCCTTGCCGTCGGGCATCACCAGTCCCATCTTGCCGTCGCGCTGTGCGATGACGGGAAGCGAGCGGAGGTCGTCCACGTATACATACGGCGTGCGGAGGAAGTCGTAGTGAGCCGGCACGAGCACGTTGCCCTGATGGTCCTTGATGCCGAACTTGCCGTCCTCCTCATACACCTCATGATACTGCTGATACTTCTCGCGCATGCGGTTCAGATAGAACACCATCTTGCGCTTGTTGTTCACCAGTTCCACGAGATACGAGAACGTGTCTGAATAATTTGCCATGGCTCGTGCCAGGACAATCTTGAAGTCGAGTCCGCTGAGCACCTTTCGGTTCAGGTCGATGTAGCGAGCAATCGCCTTTTCCTTCTCCACTACGGTGAGTGTGGCGAGCTGCTCCTCAAACTTCAGCATAATAGCCTTCGATCCCTTCATCGCCTTGATGTAGCGATGAATCTGGCGTGCCATCTCGTCGCAGACAAACTTGTCGATGCGTTCCATTTCGATGCTGTCGACGTAAGTGTCTTCAAAATTCTCTTGTGTTATCTTCTTTTCCATAGTGTTATCTTGGTTTAATCGGTTCGTATGATTGGGTTTCTGGTTATGATAATGCCAAAAGTACGACAAATAATTGGAATATCAAACAAAATGGAATGATTTTTATTGGTATGTCTTGAAGCCGTATCACTTAGACAGAGTAACAGGCAGGGCTTTGACAAAAACCTGACTCCACAGTCCGCTTGTGCTTTTCCGCTTATGGGCGCGTGCTGTGCACAAATAAAAGGCTTTACGTTAGGGCGTCGAGAACGTCGTTCTCGTAAGACCTAATGTAAAGCCTTTTATTTAAATCCGATAGGATTTGCGCCCATAAGCGGACTGTGGATAAAGTTTTTTGTCAAAGCACAGCCTAACTTAACCAAGCGTTACTTCTGGTCAGTAATCTCTACGATGGGGTTGCCGAGGCATGCGGTCGGCATTTCCACATGGAGCATTGAGCAGACGGTCGGGGCAGCGTCTGTCATGAACGTCTTGCGGTTTGTGTAACCGTGCTTTACGTGCCATCCCATGAACACGAGAGGAATGTGTGTGTCGGCAGGTGTCCATGCTCCGTGCTGTGCGCCGAAGTCGTTCGGTCCTACTTTCCAGTCGAAGAAGCCCGGATGTGTTATTGCCATGATGTCGCCTGTGCGACCATAGTAATATCCGTTGATGATGCGCTCGCGCACCCACTCAGGTATCGGGGCATAGGCAGCCTTCTCGTAGTCCACCACCCACTGCAACGTGTGGTCCTTGCGAAGCTCTTTGATGGCAGCCGCCTTCACCTTCTCATAGCAGAGCTTGTTCTGATTGATGAGTTCGTGGTCCAGATAGAGGCTGGCGCCGATGGCGTCCTTGATGAACTTGCCTTCCACGCCGAACTGTGCGCAGAGAGCCGAGTTGACGTTCTTCAGAGTGGCAGCGCTGTCCCATCCGCCGCCGGGCAGACGATGTGCCTTGGCTGTGTTGGGGTTGTGTGTGCCGCCGTGGTCAGCTGAAAGGAAGAGCAGGTAGTTGCCCTTGCCCACCTCAGCGTCGAGGGTGTTAAGGAAAGCGGTGAGGTCGCGGTCAAGAGTCATAAACACTTCCTCGTTCTCCTTGCCTGGCGAGAACCATGTGCCGGTGCGGTGGCTGATGGCGTCCGTTGACGATACGCTGATGCAGAGCATGTCGCATTCGCCCTCTGTCTTACCCATCTGCTCGTTCTTCAGAGCAGCCTCTGCCATCTTGAATGTCAGCGTCACGCCGTCGGGATGAACCTTAGGGTCGTAACCCGGCTTCGGGCATTCCTTCTTGTCGAACTTCTTCACCCATTCCGGCAGTTCGTTCATATACCATGTGCTGGTGATAAATCCGCCCACTTCCTTGTCATACCAGTAGGCAGCGTTGGCAGAGTGGCCTGCGGGCAGGATGGAAGCGCGGTCCTTCAGAGCCACGCCGATGACCTTCGACTTGAAATTGGTGGCAATGCGGAGCTGGTCGCCGATGGTGGTGCTGAGCATGTTCTTGGGCGACATGTTGCCAGCCTTTGATGTTGTGCCTACGCCCTTCACGTTGGGGTCGTCGCAGCAGTAGATGCGCTTTCCGTCAAGATAGAAGTCGTTGCTGGCGATGCCGTGTGCCGAGGGAGCCGAACCGGTGTAGAGGCTGGAGTGTCCCACGGCGGTTACGGTGGGCACGTAGTTGATCATCTGGTTCTCGCAAGAGAATCCCTCGCGGAGCAGACGCTTCAGACCGCCGTCACCATACTTGTCCTGATAATAATAGAGATAGTCCCAACGCATCTGGTCGATGACGATTCCGACTACAAGACGCGGACGTTCCACTTGTGCCCATGCTGCAAAAGCCATGAAGCACATAAAGACTGACATTAAGATTTTCTTCATAGTCTTATTCTGATATTTAATGAGTTATGTAAGCAAAAGAAGAATTACATGTTGCAAAGGTAACAATAAAAAAAATCCCAAACAAAAGTCGTTTGGGATTTTAATGCTATTTTCATAAAACAGCGTATTCGAAAATAAATAATTCAAAATCCGGGCAGCGCCCGACGATTTAATAGTTTTCTGCCTTCAGCTCGAAGTATGCCTGCGGGTGCTTGCATACGGGGCACAGTTCGGGAGCCTTCTTGCCCACTACGATATGACCGCAGTTGCGGCACTGCCAGATGCAGTCGCCCTCACGTGAGAACACCACGCCGTCCTCCACGTTCTTGAGCAGCTTGCGATAACGCTCCTCGTGGTGCTTCTCGATTGCACCTACGCCGCGCATGGCAGCGGCAATCTCTGCGAATCCTTCCTCGTCAGCCTCGCGAGCCATGCGCTCGTACATGTCGGTCCACTCGAAGTTCTCGCCCTCGGCAGCTGCCTTGAGGTTAGAGATGGTGTCCTTGATGGCGCCGCCCTCAAGATACTTAAACCACATCTTGGCGTGCTCCTTCTCGTTCTGTGCAGTCTCCTCAAAGAGAGCTGCTATCTGCTCATAACCCTCCTTGCGTGCCTTAGAAGCGAAGAATGTATACTTATTGCGTGCCTGTGACTCACCGGCGAATGCCTCCTGGAGGTTGCGCTCGGTCTTAGTTCCTTTCAGTTCCTTCATAATGTATTGTCTTTTTTAATTGTTATTGCTATGTTTGTTTCTTTACGTTTGCAAAGATACACATAATTTTTGAAACCACCAAACAAAATTGTAATTATTACAAAGTTATTTTACGTACAGGCTTCGAAAAGTACATCAATACAGCTGTCCGCCGATACAATATTTGCATTCCTGACGCTCAATACTCCTCGTTCAGCGCACTAAGAAATCCTTGGTGCGAAATTCGTGAGTTTTGAGCGTGCAGCGATAACATGTTGTCACGCAGTTGATTATACGGCTAAGAAAAGAAGTGTGCAATGAATAAGGGAGCAAAACAAGCACAATAGGCATGCTATAGAGCCTCTTTTCCACTCTGATACAGTCTCTCTTGTCATACAAAACAGCCTCTTTTGCCTTCCAATAGCAGCTGTATTGGAAGGCAAAAGAGGCTGTCCTTATATATTATGGGGTTAACATCGAAGCAAAATAGCTCAAAAACGGCAAGCAAAATCTCTAAAACCGATTTTTATTTTGTAACATCTTTTTACCATTTGTGTGATATTTGCATGGGACATAAAGAGCATGTTCTTTAGACAGGAAGACATGATTTATAGATGGTAGGCAGACAAACAGGAATTTATCAGCGAGGTAACTGTGTTAGGCAGGGCTTTGACAAAAACCTTTATCCACATGCCTTTTGTTGTCACACCCTACGGGTTCATGATACCGTTTGGCGAATGGGATTTACGAGAGCGTTGCTCTCGACACCCATCCTCCAAACGATATCATGAGTGATGCCGAAGCATCACTGTGCCAACAAAAGAAAAACAAAAAAAACACAAGGTTACACAGTGGCGGAGATCTCCGGTCTCCGGAGCAAGCAATAAGGTTAGTACAACAATAACATGCTATAGTGCTTATCTTACAATTACTAATGAATTATATCTGATATGATGCAGAATGTGGTCAAAACTAAAAAAATTGCGAGAAAAGACAAATTGTAGGAGCTGCGGGCATTAGCTTTGTCAATCATTGACTTAGCTCAAATACTTACTTTTGACTCCTCTACTATAATCCTGATGTTTTGTATGTTTGATTATATACTATTTCATCAGGATACCCTGTTTGTGTTTTTCTTTGTTTTTTCCGATTATGGGCGCGTGCTGTGCACAAATAAAAGGCTTTACATTAGGTTGTCGAGAACTGGTTCTCGTAAGACCTAATGTAAAGCCTTTTATTTAAATCCGATAGGATTTGCGCCCATAAACGGACTGTGGATAAAGGTTTTTGTTAAAGCCCTGCCTACCGCAGCAAACTCACCGATAAACTGCAATTTATATTCTCTTCGTCTTCTCCTCCAGCCATTTCTTCTCCTCCTCATCCAGCATCGGCGAGAGGCGATCGTAGACCATCTGGTGATAGGCGTTGAGGCACTGGCGTTCCTCGTCTGTCAGCATGGAGGTGATGATTGGGGCTGTGTCGATGGGGCAGAGAGTGAGAGGCTCGAAGCGGAGGAAACGTCCGTACTCGGTGGTGACGTAGGGCACCACGAGGAGCGTGTTCTCTATGCGCACGCCGAACTTACCGGCAAGATAGAGTCCCGGTTCGTCCGTCACCGTCATTCCCTCCACCATCGGAGCCGGACGATATTCCTGACGAATCTGGTGAGGACCCTCATGTACGCTGAGGTACGAACCGACGCCATGCCCCGTGCCGTGCATGAAGTTCATGCCTTCGCGCCACATTGCCGTGCGGGCTACGGCGTCGAGCTGCGTGCCAGAAGCCGAACGGGGGAAGCAGAGGTTCTGAAGGGCGAGATGACCTTTCAGCACGAGAGTGTAGACGCGGCGCTGAAGGTCAGTAACCGGACCGAGCTGAATGGTACGCGTTATGTCCGTTGTGCCGTCCTGATATTGCGCTCCGCTGTCGAGGAGGAGCAGTCCCTCAGGGCGCAGTTCCACGTCGCTCTCCGGCGTAGGCTCGTAATGCACTATTGCGCCGTGCGCCTCATATCCTGCTATGGTGTCAAACGAAATGTCGCGGAAGAGAGGCTGCTCACGACGCAGATTCTCCAACTTGCGGCTGACCGAAAGTTCTGTCTCGCCACCTGCCGGAACCGCCTGCTCCAGCCACTTGAGGAAGCGCACCATTGCCACGCCGTCACGCTCCATGGCATGACGGAATCCATTGCGCTCCGTCTCGTTCTTCACAGCCTTCATGGCAGGAACGGGCGACGGGGCGAAGACGGGATTGAAGTTGCCGCGTGCCTTGGCAAGCGTGCAGTTCACCGTAGCAGGGTCGATGAGGAGCGTGTATGCGTCATAGCTGTTGAGGCCCTCGATGATGTTGTCATAATCGTCCACCATCACACCCTGCTCTCTGAGATACGCCATCACCTCCACGGACAGCTTGTCGTCCTTTACGTAGAGCACCGCCGTTTCCTCGGCGATGATGAGCCAAGCCACGAACACGGGAGTGCAATGCACGTCGGTGCCACGGAGATTAAGAGTCCAGGCGATGTCGTCAAGCTGTGTGAGGAGCATGCCGGACGCGCCCTTGCGGAGCAGTTCGTGACGGATGCGTGAGAGCTTGTCGGCAGCAGTCTCGCCGGCATACTTGAGTGGCTGTATCTCCACGGGATTGAGCGGTACGGAAGGACGGTCGGTCCATATACGCGAGAGTATGTCGAGGTTGGTGCGCAGGCAGATTCCTCCGTTGTGCTTCAGCTCGTCCTTCAGCGCTTCCGCCTCGCCGAGCGAGATGCACATACCGTCGACGCCCACCTCCTTGTCGTCAGCGTCCTCAGTCTGCGAACCTATCCATTCCGCAATGCTCGGCGTGCCCTCCAAGCGCTCACGCATCAGCGTGAACTCGGTGCCGTCAAGCTGTTCCTCGGCAGCGAGGAAGTAGCGTGAGTCGGTCCATAGCGCTGCGCCATGAAGCGTCACCACTGCCGTTCCTGCACTTCCGTCGAAGCCCGAAATCCACTTTCTGCCCTCCCATCTCTCAGGGACGTATTCGCTCATGTGTGGGTCGGCACTGGGAAAGATAAACGCTGAGAGATGCTCGAGGCGCATCTCCTCACGCAACTGCTGGAGTCGCGTCTCTATGGTCTTGTTGTCAGGTCTCATAGTATAATAATGTGTATTAGTCGTACATGTTAACTTCCGAACAAAGGTCGGATGACGCAAATTTACAAAAGATTCCGCTATGAAAGGATAAAAGCGGCAGAAAGTTTCGCTCCAAGAAGGTTTATCCGAGGATTTTGATTGATATTGTGAGGAATAGGTTAGGTAGGGCTTTAACAAAAACATCATTACTACCCAAAGATATTTTCCATAAGGTAATCCAATCATCGGCGTCTTTTTGAGGACGTTGTAGATTAATAAATAGATCACCTAAAGGATTCCTTTCAAAGAGAACTTTACTGATAGCAGACGATAATATATAATTATATATTTCTAACAATGACATGTAGTAGACAGTCTGCATGTGGCTAAGAATTGAGTCCACTTGAAAATGTCAGAGCACTATCAATCTGAAGTTAAATAGCAAAAAGAATCCCCAAATAGCATCTTAAAAGCTATATGTTTAGTACTGAATGGCTCTTCTCATTAAATAGTAAGCATGAGAAATACGCATCTGTTGTTTAAAAGAGTTTAATATAGAAGGCAACAAGTTTAATTCAACTTAAAGAATTTCTACAAAAGTTCAACCTATTTATCTTATTTGTACTTTTATACTTGTAACAAAGAGGCTTATACCTCCGCAACATGTATAACGTATAAAAAAGGAGGAGATTAGGAGTTTTATTAATTATATGCCTTGCCATTAGAATTTCTATTAGGCAAACATCAAACAAATTTAACAAATTCTGCTTTCTCATTTATATGTGAATGAGAAATATTAGAAAACGACAATTAATATGTTTCAATTTATAACAAAATATTCTCCTGACTATGCCCAAAACACCATTGAGGGTTGGTCAATCATTTTGGTCGTTGCTATTGGGTTCAAAGCTTCAACTTTTGCCAATAGTTGGCTGGGAATGATTGGAATGTTTATTATTGGGATTTTATGTGCTCACATCATTGCTTGTACCATAAAATTCTTTATTACCATAAAAAAATCTTAGTAATACGATATACGTTCATACATTATTGCTATTTACTATCCCTATTTTTATATATGTCTTTTTGGCTTTCGGGATAAATTTCACTACGATTATCACAAGTACAGAACGCGAATTTCCTCTCAACAACATTACAAAATGGTTGGCTGTTGCTTTCGTTTTTCCATTAATTACAGAGTCATTCTATGCCATTAACTACTACATGGCTTTAGATACCATTATAATGGACAATGAAGCTTCGGATAATATAGATAAGATAGGAGCATTTACGGTATCAATATATAATTTAGTTAACTATATAGGGTGGTTGTGCGTTTTGTTGTTTATGTGGAGCGTACAGTATTTGAAGTATGGTATTTCATTTATAAGTTCTATGATCAATACATTTATGTTTGTAACTTTTGCATATATATTTTACGCTTTGTTTAAAGTCGTAAGTTGAAAAAATCAAAATAGCACCAAATTCTACTATCTAAGAAAGCTTGCTGACAATGAAATTGATGTCTGTACCATTGTTTTTCTTTGTTTTTTCCGATTATGGGCGCGTGCTGTGCACAAATAAAAGGCTTTACATTAGGTTGTCGAGAACTGGTTCTCGTAAGACCTAATGTAAAGCCTTTTATTTAAATCCGATAGGATTTGCGCCCATAAGCGGACTGTGGAGGAAGGTTTTTGTCAAAGCCCTGCCTGACACTAACCTAAAATAAAGCCAAAAAGGTGCTAACAATGCGTAACGGATTTTGCGTTTTACTGCCGATTGGCTATCTTTGCGTTATGAAAAAGCTGTTCACAACCATATATATATCGCTTCTTTGCCTTGACAGCATGGCACAACGTCAGACTGTCGTGGCGGACATGGACACACGACTGCCCATCGCTGGAGCTGTGGTCAGCACCGCAGGAGGCAAACGCCTTACCACGGACTATACGGGACGCTTCGGTTCGGCGCTGCCCATCAAGAGTGCCACCATCTCGAAGAAGCACTACATGCAGCGACGCGTGTCGGACACAGAGCTTCGCCAGGACACCATCTTCCTCATTCCGCAGGAGGTGGTGCTCAACGACGTGGTGGTGACGGCGCCCGGATTCAGCTTCAATACGCAGAAAGCGCTGCGAAGCGTAAAGGAGAACGCCGCCCTGCCCAATCCTGCGCAGGGATTCAATCTGCTCGGCATTGTGCAGATGCTCGTGCCTACGAAGAAGGCGAAGAGTGCGGAGAGGTGTGAGAAGATAAAGAAAATACTGGAGAAATACTGAACCTGCTAATGTTCAATAATATATAATCAACAACCAAATAAAAAAATCAACAACCTAAAAGAAAATGATTATCATTAAAGCCCAACCCCAACATTGCGAAGACATCGCACGACTTATCATGACCGCCATGACCGACGAATGCTGCCAGAACATTGCCGGCGAAAAACACAACATCGACGATTTCCATAAGATGATGCTCGAGCTGGTCCGCATGGATGACTCGCAGTATAGCTGGCGAAACGCTTTCGTGGCTGTGGACGAGAAAGCCACGGACGGCGACATTGACAAGGCTCCGGTGGCTGGAGCCATCGTGGGATATGACGGCAAGGACCTTCATCGTCTGCGTCTGCGCTTCCAGGAGGCTGCAAAGAAGCACCTCGAGATGGACTATTCGCAGATGGACGATGAGACGCAGGAGGGCGAGTTCTATCTTGACTCACTCGCCGTATACAGCGCATACCGCCGTCAGGGCATCGCCTCTATGCTGTTGGACCGTATGATACGGCATGCCGCCAGCCTTAATCTCCCCGCCGCTCTGCTCGTGGACAAGAACAATCCTAACGCAGAACGCCTCTACACCTCGTTAGGCTTCAGATATCAGAACGACGCAATGTGGGGAGGACACGAGATGAAGCATCTTGTAGTTGAGAGTTAAATGAAAGTTGAGAGTTGAGAATTGAGAGTTGAGAGTTGAGAGTTATGATTACCTTTTTTAATCAATCCAAATACTAATCATCGCTCGGCTTTGCTGCATGCCTTAGCAATAACTCCCAACTCCCAACTCTCAACTTTCAACTAATCATAACTCTCAACTTTATATAAACTCGTTGCCCTTCTTTATCTGTATGTCGTTGACAATACGGCGAATGTCTGCAGACGAGTCTTCCTTCTTTCCGATGAAGAGCACGTTGCCTTCCTCGGCTATTATATAACCGTCCAGATTGCTGATGACAGCCAGTCTGCCCTTCGGCAGCTTTATGATATTGCCGTGCGCATTGTCGAGCACCACGTCCGTGTCGACGGTCACGTTGTCGCCCTCACCCTTGCTCAGCGCCTCGTACATGCTGTGCCATGTGCCGAGGTCAGCCCATCCGAAGTCGCAGCGCATCACGCAGACGTTGTCTGAACGCTCCAGCACGCCGAAGTCGATGGAGAGGTTTGGATAAGACGGGAAGTTCTTCTTTACGTACTTGTTCTCCTCCACATAGTCGTACTCGGGATGCTCGGCGTCGAAGGTGCGCAGTACGGAGGGCACCAGCTTGTAGAGCGTGTCGAGAGCGCAACGCGCATTGGCGAGGAACATACCGGTGTTCCAGTAGAACTCGCCCATCTCCATGAACATACGTGCAAACTCGCGCTCCGGCTTCTCCGTGAACGACTTCACCTTATGCACACCCTCCTGACATTCCTCGCCAAGCTGTATGTATCCGTATCCCGGTTCGGGACGCGTAGGCTTTACGCCCATGGTGAGCATATAGTCGTTGGCAGCCACAAATTCGAAGGCGCGTTCAAGGCAAGCCTCAAACCGGTCCTCCCCTACAATCGTAAGGTCAGAAGGCGTGACGAGGATGCGTGCGTCACGGCACTTGTTGAAGATGCGGTGTGAAGCCCATATCATGCTCGGCGCCGTGCCACGGTGGATAGGTTCGGAGAGTAACCGCTCGTCCGTCAGTTCGGGCAACTGCTCGCGAACAATGCTCTCGTAGTCCTCATTAGTGACCACATATATATTTTCTTTTGGCAGCAGGCGTGCAAAACGATCATAGGTGTACTGCAGCAATGTACGACCCATTCCGAAGAAGTCGATGAACTGCTTGGGCCACTGATCGCGTGAGCAAGGCCACAGACGACGTCCCTTGCCGCCGGCAAGTATGACGCAGTAGTTAAGGTTTTGTTCTTTCATGCCATTATCATTTAATGTTCTTTCTTTGTGTGCTGTCCGCCATAAAGTCAGAATTAAATAGCGGATGCTATTTATATAACGAGGTTATTGTAAGGTTATTATTTTTTTAAAGCCTATTTATCCTTATTGAACAATTATTATGATTTAAAGGAATAATTTCGTCACTAAATTCTTGCACAACCCAATTATTTGTTATACCTTTGCAGACGCAAAACGCCAATGCCCAGATGGCGGAATCGGTAGACGCGCTGGTCTCAAACACCAGTGGGGCAACCCATCCCGGTTCGAGCCCGGGTCTGGGTACTAAAAAAGGAGAGAAGTTCGCTTCTCTCCTTTTTTATTGCTACAACTCTTGTCAGACGTATTTCGGCTCACCCAAGAAATTCATGGGTGAGTCTTTTACTAATGATTTTATTATTCTTCGACAATCTTTCCGAAATTCTTCCAATATATTGCTGACATATATTTCTCCTTACTGCCTTTAGGAACATACAATGTACTTTTGCTGCGGTCAGCTTCTGTATCTGGATTCAAGATAGGTGGTGTTACTAAAGCTATATGCAGGTTGTTTACTCGGAGTCCTTTAAGGGCATTGGATGACAGATAGGCTGTATTCGGAATAAAGAGTCTATTCATGGTGCCACCCGTGTTAAATGCTTCGTCACCTATATAACGAAGCTTGGAATCTGCCGGAATAACAATCTCTTCTATCTTGGAAGAGCATGCGAATGCCTCGTTGCCTATGCGCTCTACACTGGCAGGAAGGACAACTGTCTTGAGATTTTTACAGTCTGCAAAAGCCTCATAGTTAATAGTCTTGATGCCTTTGGGAAGTGACAGGCTCGACAAATGGGAGCCGAAGAATAGTCTTGAGTCAATATTGCACTCTTGGTCATAGCTTGAGAAATCGCACGCCGACATAGTCAGCGTATCAAGAGACAGCCGGCTTATTTTAGCTGCATATTCAACGTCTTGTGGTGCTGCGAAGCCTACCAAGGAAAGACTTCTCAACCTTGTTAGATTTTCTTCTTCCTTTCCCAATAAAACATTCAGTCTTTCTGAGAACATTCCAAATTCGATAGTCTCAGATGCATTCAGTGTACGTGGTTCCTGTCTCACCTCGACGATTGACTTTTTATTATGAAGACTGTCACCGCTAATGTCAAGGAAGGCACGTCTTCCCAAACCTGTGTTAAGTTGGGCTATAAAGGGGAATTCAAACGTCTGACCTTCGTTACACGTCACAACCTTATAAATGCTACCCATCCAACTTGTGTCCACGGGTTTGGTGTTGTCGCCAGAGCCAGTGACAAACATAGTCTTGTTGATGGCAAATGAAGTATTGGCTTTAACTGGGACAACAAAGCTACCGCCCGTATTCTTAACGTAGACAATACTGTCCTTGAAATATGCCAGTTTGTATAGGTCTTGATTTACCTTTATGATGTAGTTGCCTCGTAATGAGGAAATGTTCACCATAGCTTCTCTGGAGAAAAGAGAAGTGTCGGAAGGAGCACATTGAATGCGGATACCGTCAGCTCCGCTAACAGAGTCGGTACATTCCGTAGCAGAACACCATTTGCCGCTACCGGATGAATAGTTGATGTCAACACCTAAACCGCTATCCTTAAGAAAGACAACAACGGTGTCTACACCGTCCGGTCCGATATTGAGACCGTCGGCAAGGATCTTTTCTGTCGCTGGATTTATCGTCTCTTCCTCATTTTCCTTACATGAGGAAATGGCAAGAACAGCCCAAGCAAAGAATAAAATAAACTTAATCTTCATAATCCGATAATTTTGTTTTTGGTTGCAAATTTACGGTGAATCTTAAGGATGCCCAACTAAAGGGAGTCTAATTCGTATTTTTGTATAATGTGGTGTAAGTGTTTGAACTTCAATGTATTCTGTTTCGTCTTGTCTTAATGGAGGGTCTAAAAAGTATTTGAAGTGAAGGTTAATACCTCTCAATAAACTCTTTTGTTGACATTTTACTGTTCTGTAGTCCTAATTTTTTCTTGAAGAGAAACATTCTCTGTTTTACGGATTTCTCTTCAATGTTATATATTAAGGCAATACTCTTGTATGGGAGTTTCAGTTTTACCAACATTAGAAACTGAAGGTCCTTTGTTGTTAACTCTGGAAAGTCGTCCTTTATCTTTACAACAAAGTCATTATCCGTACTGTTTAAGAATATTTCTATCTCCTCCCAGTCATCCTTAGAAAGTAATAGCAGTTTATGCTTAGATTGATTTAGTGACTGAAGTCTCTGGATAATACCAATCTTACTTAACAGGAATTTTCTCATGGTGGTTATCTGTATCTCTTTATGTTCGATTTCCATATTGTGTAACTTCACTCCTTTTTCATATTTCTCATTCATCTGTTTCTTTTTCTGAAAGAAGATGAAGCTCATAAGCAGGATGATGATTAATGCTGAGACAGCTATGAGTAAAATTACATACGATTTCCACTTGCTCTCACTTAAAGCCTTGGCTTTGGCAATCTCTTTCTGAAGCATAAGTGAATAATATGTATTTCTGGTTTTTAAATTCTCTGAGTTTTTCTTGTCAAGATAGAAATCCGTTGAGTCAGCTAATGATTCTGCATTGGCCAAGTCAGATTCTTTTATAGCAATGTCTCTCTTTAAAGAATAGTAAGCACAACTGTCATTGATGTTTAAGGGTAAGGCTTCAGACAGTTTACGCTTAGCTTGGGTTAAGGAGTCTGCCAAGACATAGAATTGAGATAGAGCAAAGATTTTTGAGAAATCGTCTTTGTTATTATATCTCAGGGATTCTGATGTGGCTTTCAGTGCCAACGTAATATTACCTCCTAACCCATAGAAGGAAGCCAAGTCTTGATATGAGTTAGAGATAGTAATGGAATCATTCGACTGTATAGCATATCTTATCGCCTTTCTTGCAAGTGATATACAGATGTTAGGATTGTCATCTTTATAACTTATACATTCTGCAAGATTCAAAAGATAATATGCCTTATTGGACAACTTTGAACCTTTCAGATTATTATATATAGAATTTGCAGCTTTCGCACATAACATCGCCTTGTCTGGGTCATACTCTCTTAAAATTAACGATTGTTGAAACAGTGATAAGCACTGTGTGTCGTAGTCGTGTTTTCTTTTTGCCATCACTATTGATTTTCTGAAACACTGAAGTGCTTTTTCGCTACTGTCATTGAGTGCATAATATTTCCCCATATAATACTGACTCTTGGCATATAGAGAATCTTCCGGTCTATTATAATAATATGTATAAGCCGTTCTTATAAGAGAATCATTGTCTATATCAATACCGGTTTTGTCTTGTGCCATTGTATAAGCAAGCGAATACATAGCCATGTCCAAATCTGACAACATTGATTGGTCTATTTTGTTAAGTTGTATGAGGGCACTGTCAGGTCTGCCGTTCTCTGCAAGAGAAAGCGCTACAGGGATTCGTTTATCATGATTGCTTTGGCATGATGATATTAATACTGTAACGAATAAAACAAGGTATATAATGTTTCTTTTCATTAATATTGCTTTTAATCATGCAAAGTTACGGCTAAAATTTTATTTTTCTTTTATGATGATGTCTAAATCCTATTCTTGATAAAAACTGGAGAAAACACTAATAGCAAGAAATATTTTGCTATATCAGTAATTTGTTTTATCTTTACACCGTTGGATTATAGAACAAAAGACGCTTATGAAGAACAGGAAATATCCTCTTGGAATACAGACCTTCGAAAACATCATTAAGGGACAGTATGTGTACGTGGACAAGACGGCGCTGGCTTATGAACTGGCGAATGAAAACAAATATTGCTTTCTGAGTCGACCGAGACGATTCGGAAAGTCTTTGCTTGTCACTACGCTTCAGGCTTATTTCGAAGGAAGAAAAGAACTGTTCGGAGGATTGGCAATGGAAAAACTGGAAACGGAATGGAACGAACATCCCGTCATACACCTCGACATAAGTAAAGGCAAGTTCTATGATCTGACATCCTTACATGCCACACTCAATAGTATGCTGGCGGAATACGAGACGAAGTATTCGCTCAATGCGGAATTTTCGAAAGCGTATAACGTCAGACTGCAGAACATCATCGAGGCTGCCTATGCCCAAACAGGCAAAGAGGTGGTGGTGCTCATTGACGAATATGATGCGCCAATGCACGACTCGATGAAAGACAAGGACCTGCAGCGTCAGATAAGGGATATCATGCGCAACTTCATCAGTCCGTTGAAGGGTGAGGAGAAATACTTGCGCTTCGTATTTCTGACGGGCATCTCCAAGTTCAGCCAGCTTAGCATATTCAGCGAACTGAACAACATCACGAACATTAGCATGCAGGACAAGTATAGCGCCATTTGCGGTGTCAGCGAGAACGAACTCCTCAGCTTGTTCAAGGACGATATACGTGATTTGGCTGAGAACAACGATATGACGTACGATGAGGCTCTGGCAGAGCTTAAGCACCATTACGACGGCTATCATTTCAGCGGAAACGGCGAGGACATATACAATCCGTACAGCCTGTTCTGCACTTTAGACAGCAATGACTTCGGCGACTATTGGTTCTCCACCGGCACACCGACCTTCCTCATCGAGCTGTTGCAGGAGAAGCATCTGGACATGCTCGACCTGGACGATATCATAGCAACAGCTGACCGCTTTGACACTCCAACGGAGAACATCACCGACCCCGTGCCGGTGCTCTATCAAAGCGGATATCTCACCATTAAGGGATATAACCGCAAAAGCAAGATATTCAAGCTCGGCTTCCCGAATTCGGAGGTAAAGCAAGGCTTCTCCAACAGTCTGTTCCGCTATTATGCACCGGACAACATGGGGGACAAGGATGCCGAAGAGTAATCAACAAGAAGGATTACGCCGCAGCCTTTGCCGGGGATGGCAGGAAGATATATAAGGTCGGAATAAACTTCTCGGCAGATAGAAGGAACATAGAGTCGTGGACTACATATCCTTCATCGACAGCCCGATGAGTTTCAAATTTTAATTTAACCGCCATTAATTTAATGGCCATTACAATAGTATAACTCACCGACAACGAAAAGAGCGCCAGCGTTGCTTTCGCAACACTGACGCTCTTGATTGTTATAGCCGGTCCTAGAAGCCGGCTAAGTAAAGGGATGAGCTTATCGCTTCAGGTTCGGGTTACGCTCTGCCTCTGTAGGAGGATAGATGTGATAGACAGACTTGTCGCCTCTCCATGCACCCTTAGCCTGCATGTTCTCAGGAAGAACGAGGTCCTGCTTGAGTTTGTACTCGAACGGATTGCCCTTTGCGTCGACAGAGTGTGTAAGAGTGCCGGCGGGAACGAGGACGTCGCTCTGAGGACCAACGCGGTAATCGAACACTTCCTTCAGACGGTTCATACGGAACTCGTCCTCACGGCAGGTCACCATACCGAGTACGTTACCAGCCACCTCATATCTGTGCTCGTTGTAAGCAGCCTCAGCAAGCTGGTCGTTAGACATACCGTCGATGGCTGTCACGGCAGCAGCGTCGCTGTAAGCACGTGCACGTACCTGCTTGAGAGCCTCCTTAGCCTCAGCGATGTACTTGCCTGAACGTGCCGAAGCCTCAGCAAACCAGCAGAGCACCTCTGCATAGCGGATGAGCTGGTGGCGCTTGCCAAGAGTCATGCCGGCATAGATAGGCTTGGTGCAGTCGAAGTCGATTTTCTGAGCAGCACCCTTGTCGTCAGCATTCACTGAGAAGCCGGTGAACATCGGACGGTAGTCAGAGAATACGGCATTGGTCTTGTCCTTTCCGTCTTCACCCTTCACCTTGTAGTAAGGCTCGCCGTCAACAGTTGCCCACCAGTCTACGTTGTTGCCGTTGCTTGTGAGATATGTCTTAGCGTAAACAGCGTCCTTACGGGGACCTGCGGGATACTTAGACCAGAAGTGGCGCTCGGCGAGGAAGTCGCCCCAGCCACCCCAAGGCAGCGAACAGGGAACGTGGCAGCAAGTGAGCTGTGAGTCGTCCCATCCCCAGCTACCGGTGTTGGCGTTATAGTAGATGCCGAGGATGCACTCGTTGTGATTGTCCTCACCATAGCTGTAAACCTTGTTCCAGTCTGTGAGCAATGTCTGTACGTTGCGTGCCTTTACAGCATCGACAACTTCCTTGGCCTTGTCAGCAGCGAGAGCATAATACTCTGTCTTGTTGAGCGGATAGCCAGCCATTGACATGTATACTGCAGAGAGCATTGACTTGACAGCCTGAGACGTTACGAAGACATTGGCATCGCCGATAGCCTTAGGAGCAGAATACTTCTCTGGCAGATTGCACTCCTCAGCTGCCTTGAGGTCCTTCACGATGTAGTTGAAGATTTGCTCTACTGTGGCGCAGGGAATTGCGTCAGTGTTGTTCTTGAGGTCTACAGAGATGACCTCCTCAGGAGAGATGGGCACCTGACCCCATGTACGTACGAGTCCGTAGTAAGCGTAAGCACGCCAGAAGTAAGCCTGACCAAGCTGCTCGCCCAGCTCTGACTTGTCTGCCTTCATAAAGTTGGCGCAGTCGATGACGTAGTTAGATGCCTTGATGATGTTGTAGTACCAGCTCCAGAGGTCGTTGACACCCTTCAGGTCTGTCGGGTCCTCGAAGACGTCGGCAGCAAGATATGCAGCCTTGTTAGAGCCAGTGGTTGACGTTACGTCATCACCCATACACTGTACGATCATAGTGTTGGAGTTGCACTGGAAGCCCTGTATATTCGAATACAATGAGTTAACGGCAAGGTCGAGGTCGGCCTTTGTCTTGAACAGCGTCTCATTGGTCAGCTGTCCCTTGGGGTCCTCTGTGAGGAAGTCGCTACATGATGTAGTGAGCAACATTGAAGCTGCAAGGACGCAGCCTGATAATATATTAATTTTCATGACTTATGTTTCCTTTAATTGGTTAGAAGTTGAATCGTGCACCGAAGGTGAATGTTCTCGGAGTCGGGTAAGTACCGCAGTCGATACCGCCTGTTGCGTCGCCGTCACCATTGTAGCCGGCAGGGTTAGATCCCTTGTAGTTGGTAATGGTGAAGAGGTTCTGGACGCTGAAGCTCAGACGGATGTCTGCAAACTTGGTCATGCTCTTCGGCAACTCATAAGCCAATGTGATGTTCTCGCAGCGGAAGTAGTTGGCGTTCTCCACCCACTTAGACGAAGCACCGATGTAGTTGTTGTTGGCAACTGTCGGATTAGGCATTGTCTTGCCGATCTCGCTGAGGAAGTCAGCATCGGTGAACATACGTGAGTTGCCGATCATTGAGTTCATAGCGAAGCGGAGGGCGTTGAGACGCTGTACGCCGAATGCAGAGTTGAAGAATGCATTGAGGCTCCAGTTCTTGTATGACAAGGTGTTGTTCCATCCGAGTGTGAAGTCAGGTGTTGACTTGCCGAGAACCTTGCGGTCTGATTCCTTCGGGTCTCTTACAGCTACGCGCTCACCAGCCTCGTTAGTTGACCAGTATGTGTCGTAGCCTTCCTTGTCGATGCCAGCCCACTCCTGTCCGAAGAACGAACCGAGTGCCTCGCCTTCCTTGATGATACATGGATCAACCACTACAGACTGGAAGCTACCAGTGTGGATAACCGGCTGTTTTTCAGTAAGCTTCTTCACCTCGTTCTTCAGGTATGTACCGTTGATAGAGGTCTGCCACTGGAAGTCCTTTGTCTCGATGATGCGGGCGTTGAGCGTGATGTCAAGACCATGGTTGGCAACCTTACCGAGGTTAGCCATATAGGTGAAGCCACCGAGTGCGTTAGATGTTGTTGTGGAAAGGAGGGCGTCGCTTGTCTGCTTGTTGAAGTAGTCGACACTCAGCTCCAAGCGGTTGTTGAAGAAACCGAGGTCAACACCAAGGTCAAACTGCTTGGTCTTCTCCCACTTGATGTCAGGAGTGGCAATTCTATCAAGCTTGTAACCTACAGACGGAGTGCTTGTTCCGTAGTATGTGTCTGTCGGAGAAAGCAAAGCGAGTGTTGAGTACGGAGTGATGTCCTGGTTACCGATGATACCATAGCTTGCACGGATCTTCAAGTTGCTGAGCAGATCGCGTGTGCTCTCCATGAACTTCTCGTTGGTGACGGTCCATGCACCTGCGATTGAGGGGAAGTAGCCCCACTTGTTGTTGGTGAAGCGGCTTGAGCCGTCGGCACGGAACGTACCGGTAAGCATATACTTGTCAGCGAAGTTGTACATTACACGACCTACACCTGAGAGAAGTGCCCACTCAGAGAAGCCGTTGTTGGCCTTCTGTGTACGGGCGTTCTGAACATTCCACCATCCTACGTTCTCTGTAACGAGGTTGAGACCGGTGATGCCCATATTGGTAGAGGTGCTCTTTGTAGCCTCCCATACGCCTGTAGCTGTAAGGTGATGGTCGCCCCAAGAGTTGGTGTATGTAAGGTTGTTGGTAGACTGGAGCAATGTGCGCTGTGAGTTGCTGTTGCCCATGTTCACCTGACCCGTACGCGACACCTTGCCGGAAGAAAGGCTGTAAGATGTATTATTCATATAGTCAACACCGTTGCTTGTGGTGAATGTCAAGCCGGGGAGGATGTTGAACTGGAGGTCGATGTGACCGTTGAATACGTCGTGACGGCGCTCGCTCTGGTTGCCTACGAGCATACCGTATGCGTTAGGCTCGATGGTACAGTACTGGTCCTGAGCATAATTGCCGTTCTTGTCGTACATGTTCATCGCGGGAGATGAGTTGAAGGCAATCCACAACGGGTTGCTGGTGGTGCCGGGGAGGCTGGCTACACCCTTGCCTACGCCACGAGAAGCGTTAACGTCAACAGTGACATTAAGCCACTTGTTAAGCTGAGTCTTGACGTTTGCCTTTGCTGAATAACGCTCGTACTGGCTGCCTTCGAGTGTACCCTCGTTCTTCATATAGTTACCTGAAACGTATGCCTGCATACCGTCGGTACCCTTTGTGAAGACGAGCTTATAGTTCTGTGTCTGACCTGTGCGGAACATTGTGTCCACCCAGTCAACGCCGGGATTTGTGCCGTCAAGGAATTCCTTGACTTCGTTCTCTGTCTTTCCTGCATAGTCGACAAGAGCCTGAGCATAAGCCTTTGTGCTCATCATCTTAGGCAGCTTGGTGGCCTTAGAGAAGCCGTAAGAAGCATCGAAGGTGATGCGGCTCTCGCCCTTGCGACCTGTCTTTGTGGTAACAATAACTACACCGTTGGCACCACGCGAACCGTAGATGGCTGTAGAAGAAGCGTCCTTCAATACCTGCATGCTCTGAATGTCCTCAGGGTTGATGCCGTCAAGACCTGACTCGCGAACCATACCGTCAACGATATACAACGGGTCGTTGCTCTTTGTGATAGAGTTAGAACCACGTACACGAATCTTTACAGAACCGCCGGGAATACCGTCTGACACTACGTTCACACCAGCCATACGGCCGTTGAGAGCGTCAGAAGCCTGTGTGATAGGCTGGTCCTTGAACGCCTTGTTGTCCATTACGGCAACCGAACCGGCAAGGTCTGCCTTCTTAACGGTACCGTAACCGATAACTACGACGTCGTTGAGAAGCTCAGCATCCTCAGAAAGAGTAACCGTGACGGCATTGCGACCGTTGACAGACACTTCCTGCGACTTGTAGCCTACGTATGAAATAAGGAGGGTGGATTTGGGAGAAACGCGGAGGGTGAAGTTACCATCCACATCGGTAACGGCTCCGTTACCTTTGTTGCCCTTCTCTACGACGCTAACGCCGATAAGGGGTTCACCGTTGGAATCGACCACGCGACCAGAGACCTGATTATTCTGCTGGGTCAGGTTGGTTGAGTAAACAGAACGTGCGAGTTCGTTGGCTGCTGATGCGTTAGTGGCACAAAGCAACATACCCACAGCAAACGATGCAACCACGCTCTTCGTAAAAGGAAGGCTTGGAGCACACTTCTTTACATTTTCCATAATCTGTAGTTTTGTTTTAGATATAATATAGGTTTAAGTATAATCTCTCTTAGGTTGTAATGTATAGGCAACACTTTTTAGATTGCGGTGCAAATGTAATACTTTTTTACAAAACTACAAAACTTATATGAATATTTTTAAAAAAAATAAAAACAAAGCGCCCTGAAAAGGCTTTGGCATGCTTTTATGATGCCTTCACCTTTTCAGGGCGCTTCTTTAAGCTATGATATATTATGCGTTATAATATATCGCGTATGTCATATTTATGGTCTGATTATTCCTCAGACTTGTTCTGCTGTGAGTAGTCAGTGACGTTCTTGCGGTTGGCCTGGATGCGATCGTACTCTTCCTTTGAACCGACAATAATCTTATCCCACTGACGCAGACCAGTACCTGCGGGGATGAGGTGACCGGAGATAACGTTCTCCTTCATTCCCTCGAGGTAGTCTACCTTTCCGCGGATGGCAGCCTCGTTGAGCACCTTTGTGGTCTCCTGGAACGAAGCAGCCGAGATGAAGCTCTTGGTCTGGAGAGCGGCGCGAGTGATACCCTGCAGAATCTGTGTAGACGTTGCGGGGATGGTGTCGCGAACCTGAACCAGACGAAGGTCACGGCGCTTGAGGCTTGAGTTCTCGTCACGAAGCTTGCGGGCTGAGACAATCTGTCCTACCTTGAGGACATCAGAGTCGCCGGCGTCGGTGACGTACTTCTTGCCCCAGATGCGGTCGTTCTCCTCAGCGAAGTCGAGCTTGTCAACCATCTCCTGCTCGAGGAATGTGGTATCGCCCGGCTCGTCAATCTGAACCTTACGCATCATCTGACGGACGATAATCTCGAAGTGCTTGTCGTTGATCTTCACACCCTGGAGACGGTAAACGTCCTGAACCTCGTTAACGATATACTCCTGTACGGCTGTGGGGCCCTTGATGGCGAGGATGTCGCCCGGAGTGATGCTACCGTCAGAAAGCGGAGTTCCGGCACGAACGGCATCGTGCTCCTGAACGAGGATCTGCTTAGAGAGCGATACGAGGTACTTGCGCTGGTCGCCAGTCTTAGATGTAACGATAATCTCGCGGTTGCCACGCTTAACCTTACCCATTGTAACCTCACCATCGATTTCTGAAACGACTGCAGGGTTAGACGGGTTACGAGCCTCGAAGAGCTCTGTTACTCGAGGCAGACCACCGGTGATATCGCCTGCAGAACCTGCAGCACGCGGAATCTTCACAAGAGTCATACCGGTCTTGACGGTCTGACCGTCCTCGCAGACTACGTGTCCACCCACCGGGAAGTTGTATGTACCGATAACCTCGCCGTTCCTGTCGAGGATGTCGCAGGTCGGAACCTTCGACTTGTCCTTCGAGTCGGTGATGATCTTCTCGGTAAGACCTGTTGCTTCGTCGGTATCGGCACGGAAGGTAACACCCTCAATAACGTCGTTGAAGCGGAGCGTACCTGCATACTCTGTAACGATGACAGCGTTGAACGGGTCCCACTTAGCAATGAGGTCGCCCTTCTTGACTACGTCGCCCTCCTTGAAGTAGAGTGACGAACCGTAAGGAACGTTGACCGTAGCAAGTGCTATGTCTGTATTCGGGTCGACAAACTGAAGCTCGGTAAGACGGCTGACAACCATGTGGCAGTCGACATCCTTCTCGCCATTGTTCTCGACGAACGGAACAACACGGAGATCCTCGAACTTAAGCTTGCAGTCGTTCTTG
>ERZ1023853.42-NODE-42-length-31586-cov-18.126954_pt1 | contig 31586 bp, 35 predicted proteins | sample MGYA00380386_ERZ1023853 | MGnify/ENA primary metagenome ERZ1023853 (study PRJEB33179, sample SAMN07449009) | human gut metagenome | biome: Human-gut; feature: Human associated habitat; material: Faeces | host: Homo sapiens | place: India: Bhopal | collected...
TGTTGGAATGTTGCTGATATGTTGTTGGAAAACATAGTATAAGTTGTTAGAAAAGATAGTATATGTTTTTGAGTTAGTTAGTATCTCCGGTCGCACAACAGCTGTTGTGCGCTTGCATATCAGCTGATATGCGCTTGCACAACAGGTGATGTGCATGCGTAGACCAACTGTTATGCGCCAACTATTATCTAGACTTATGGCACACCCTCTTTTTCATTTGGTACATACAGAATGGCATTTCATACAAGGTAGGTTTAGATATTTGGCTGATAGAAATAATCTTCTTACTTTTGCACTCGTAATCGGGAAGCGATGGAAAAGAAAGAATCGTGGAACGAGGAACATGAAGTATAACCCTTTAATATATAATAAGGTATGAAGAAGGTAATGTTGATTTTAGCCATGATGCTAAGTGTAATGAGTGTAAATGCTCAGTTTGTAGAGTATAAACCAGTATATACTAATCCACCTGCCCAGCAATATTCTGTGCCATCATTTGGCTTGGAGATGCCGCAGATGCCTCAGCCTACGGAGGAATATACTGATGTTGGTGCTTATTATATTAAGAACAATCAAGTTGTAAGAGTCAAGATTCGTGTGAGAGAAACGTATAGTGGTGGACGCAGATCATTGACAGTTGTTGGTTATTATGGTGGTCCTTTGGATAGTTTGTTGAGAACACATGCATTCGTTAGCAAGGTGGTTAGAAACCTAGACGGAGAGGTTGTAGCCAATAATTTTGAGTGGAAGGCAAACACGGCGCCTTTCGGTAAAGTGTACTTTAATTTGTAAAGCCGTTTAAGGATATAGGCATTGAGGTTGTCATGGATTGGAAATGTGGAAGCATTATCTTTTTCAGCAGTGGCAAACTTCAATGCCTTTTTGGTGGAAATTTCATAAAAGTAAGCCTGTTGGAAGAAATAATAGAGGAAAAGTTTGGCGGTATTAAAAAGATTTCTTACTTTTGCAATAGAGTTATGAGTGAACGGAAAAGAACGGGCACGATGAAGGCTCTAGTGAATGAGCGTATTGAACGTTATCTTGCGATAGAAATGTGGAAGTTTCAAAGTCTGCTAACGATAAATAGGCAATGATGCTCACGTCTAAGGATTATTGTATCTTTTTCTCTATGGAAGAAGATGTTAATATACTCTATGGCGTGGGCTATTGCATTATTACTTGCTGACGGGTCCTTCCACAACCTCTATCCGGTAATAAGCAATAGTCCCACGCTTTTTCATTGAAAACTTAATGACCGATAGCTACTTCTGGGAACAAGTCAGCGATGTAAATGGTAAATATGGATAGTCAATTTATCGTATTCAATACAAAGACGGAACTCTTAAGATTGGATGTTTCCAAAATTGTTTATTTCGAAGGAGATGGCAATTATACACAGATTGTTACTATTAACAAGCTGAAGGCTGTTGTTTGTCTGAATTTGACTCAGATGGAGAAGTACTTGGCAGAGCATCTTGTAGATTGCAAGAGTATTTTTATGCGGGTGGGTAAGCGCTTTATCATCAACACTGGCTACATCTATCAGGTCAATACGCAAAAGCAACAGTTGATATTATCCGATTATGAGCATTTTGCTTTTGCTTTAGGTATTTCTAAGGAAGCCTTGAAGCAAATGAAGGATTTACTCATAACTAAAAAATAAACTAATCAAGCAAAGAATTTTATGGAATTAATCATTGGACGTGATGCTAGTACATCTCAATTGAGAATAACGATGGGGCAGCAATCCAAGACTTTTGGGGTTGCTGGAAGTGTTCCTATGACTGTGAGCCGTCAACACTGTAGTTTGACCATTAATCCTGATGGTTCTTATAGAATTACGAATCTAAAACCTCAGAATGTTACATTTGTCAATGGAGTGGAAATAATTGCAAAGACTATCATGGAAAAGGATAAAATAGAACTTGGTCCAAGCAAATTTTTGGTTAGTTGGGATTGGATAAAGAGTTTTGTTCCTCAAATAGTAGATTTTCGTCCATTGCAGCGTGTTTGGGAAGAATATGATGAACATAAACTTGATCAGCAAATTGCTGACCGCAAGTTTAATTCTCTTCGTGGCATCACTGGTTTGATTACCATGGGAGCCATCGCTTTGAGCATCATTTTCCCAGAATTTAGAGAGACTCCTCTTTATATAGGTTTGTATCTCTTAGGTATTTTGATTTCTGTAGGCTTTACTGTAAAAGCATATAAGGATTCTTCTAAGGGACCGTTAAGGCAGAAGCAGTTGACTGAAGAGTTTCAGCAGCATTATGTTTGTCCTCATTGTCATCACTTTCTGGGCTTTCAGTCTTATGAAGTTTTAATGCAGAATGAGGCTTGTCCTTATTGTAAGGCTAAAATTAAAAAGTGATTTTGTACAATAGAAGATAAGTTTTGTGTAATGAGCACAGAATTAACACCTATCTATTTATTATTTCACTATATTTGCACCAGTTATAATTTTAAAACGTATGATTATGGCACAGAATGAAGAAACATTGTATTTCGATAATACACATCCTGAAGTAAGACAGGAAAGTAAAGATAAAACTCAGAACGCTGCTGATAAGGCAACTTGGAAGAAAGTTGCGGTAGGTGGTGTTGCTGGTATTTTGTTAGGTGCAAGTGCTATGTATGCCACAGACACCTTTGCTGCAGGTACGGAAGAAGCTCCTGATACAAAACCGGAAGGGGAGAATCCATCGCAAGATGCTGCTGCAGCTAATGATAATGCCTCTATCAAGGTAGCTGAAAGTCATGATGAGCAGAGCTTTAAGGAGGCATTCGATGCCGCTAGAGCCGAAGTTGGTCCTGGTGGCGCTTTCCATTGGCATGGCAATATCTATAGTACTTATACCGAGGACGAGTGGAACAACATGACAGATACAGAAAAGAACGACTATGCTGAGGCTGTAAAGCCAGAAGTACGTGCTGAAGAAATGAATGCAGCTCCTCATCAAGCAGAAGATGTTGCTATGGTATCTCATTCTTCTCATGCAGACCAGGATGTATCTGTTGCTCACAATGATGCAAATTTGCATCAGGCAAGTGATGTGCAGGTGGCTGATGACCAAAATGCAGATGTTCATTTGGTTAATGCGGGTGAAGTTCAGCTTGCTGATGGCTCCATGGCTACAGTGGGTGTCTTCGACGTGGATGGTCAGGAAGTGAGTGTGGTAGATTTTGATCAGGATGGAAATCCTGATGTTGCGATTTGTGACGCCAATGGCAATGGAAGTATTGACGTTGGGGAAGCAGTTGATTTGCATACAGGACAAGTGATTACTCCAAGTGGTAGTGATTTCGCTGATGCCGGAGTTGATGATTCTGCTGATCCAAATCTCCAAACAGCATCCTTAGAGAATCCTGATGTTGCTCCTGATATGCCAGACTATATGTCTGATGCTGATATTCAGATGGCATAAACATTGATTAAAATAGATGGTAGCAATGGAAATTAAAAGAATCAAATGTCCGAGTTGCGGTGTATTGCTTGACGTGAGAAATTCTCAAAACGAAGCGGTTAAGGTGATTACTTGTCCTCAATGTAAAACTCAGCTGAGAGTGATGTTCTCACAGCAACATGCTGCAACTCCGCAATCTTTTGGGGAAACAGAATATGTTGGTAACAGCAATGGTGAGACTCAGTATGTGAATCGAGATAATGGAGAAACTCTTTACGTGGGGCATTCCTCTTCTCCTTCTCAATCTGATGAAACAATCCTTGCAGGCAAGAAAGAAGAGGTTACTCCTGGTTATTTGCTCTATGGTGGTCAGAAGTATCCGTTAGGGTTCGGTAGTAATGTAATAGGCCGCAAGGCTACTACTTCGCAGGCAACTGTACAGATTGCTACTGATGATAGATATATGAGTCGTCAGCATCTTGCCATCCAGGTAATTAAGGCTTCTATGGACAAGGTTAGGGTTGTGGTGTCTAACTATCACAATAAAAATGCCAGTTATGTGAATGGACAATTATTGAACGAGGGTGACCAGCTCGTCTTGACAGAAGGAAGTATCATCAAGATGGGTAACACAACCGTTGTTTATCATCAAAAATAAAGCTAACAATGAGAATCAAGATATATCAGCCTTTAGCTATCCATGAGTTGGGTAAAAGGGCGAACCAGGAAGATAGCATCTATCCAATAGAGGGCAAAGCTACGGAGAATGACCGCTTGTTTTTGCTCTGTGATGGTATGGGTGGACATGAGCATGGCGAGGTGGCAAGCCAAGGCATTTGTAAAAGTCTTTCTTCGTTTTTGTTGCAGCATGCAGTTGCTTCTGAAGGCTTGGAAGATAAGTCGCTATCTGACGCTTTAGCGTATGCCTACGAAGAACTGGATAAACTGGCTGTTGCGGGAGATACCCGCCAGATGGGAACAACTTTAACTTTGCTGTATTTTCACGGTAATGGATGTACGGCAGCCCACATTGGAGATAGTAGAATATACCATCTCCGTCCATCTTCGCATACCATATTATATAAGAGTCGTGACCATTCCCTGGTGTATGATCTTTATCAGGCAGGTGAGTTGACCTATGAGGAGATGAAGACATTTCCACAGAAAAATGTCATCACCCGTGCGATGATAGCTGGAGACAGAAATCATCCAAAACCTGATGTTATCCATATTTCAGATATTCAGCCAGGTGATTACTTCTATATTTGTTCTGACGGCATGTTGGAACAGATGGAGGATGAGGAGCTGTTGGATGTCTTTGTTGCGAATGTTCGTGATGAAGAGAAGCGACAGATGCTGATTTCAGAAACCTCAGATAATAAAGATAATCATTCAGCTTATATAGTACACATCAAAGAGGTGAGTCATGACGAGGCAGATGTGAGTCTTGTAAATGAAGAGCCTACGGAGAAATGCAATGCTTTGAATATCAAGCCTGATGTGGAAGAGGTGACTGCTTCTCCTGATGTTGAAGTCGTAAAGCCTGCTGGTACACCGCCGCCTGTTCCTGATAGTGTAATCGTTGAGATGGAGAATAGGCAGAAAAGAAAGAAACTCCTGTTTGTTGCTTTCATGGCAATAGTGGTGTTGGCTGTTGTAGGAATGTTTGGATATGGCTACTATAGCAAGCATAAAGCAGAGGCTGCTTTGCTTGATTCTCTTCATGAAGATTCTATGATGACCGTGAAAGAGTTTAATAGCCAGCAAGAGTCAAAGACAGATACAACAAAACCAGATTCAATAAAGTAAGATACAATAAAAAATGGACGAACTAAATAATCAAAATATGCTCCAAGTAGGAACCATCCTACACGGAACTTACAAGATAGAAAGCTACTTATCATCTGGTGGCTTCGGCAATACCTATTTAGCAAAGAACATCGAGTTTGATGAGACTTATGCTATCAAAGAGTTCTTTGTAAAAGGTGTGTGTCAGCGTGATGGTAATAGCACTACCGTTAGTGTAAGCAATGCCGAGAATACCAATAGCTTTGAGCAGCAGCGAGAGAAGTTCAAGAAAGAAGCTCGCCGTCTCCGTAGTCTCCGTAATCCTCATATTGTCAAGGTCTATGACCTTTTTGAGGAGAATGGTACTGCGTATTATGTGATGGATTATGTAGATGGAGAAAATCTATCTGCACGTTTGAAGCGTACCAATGCACCTTTAGCAGAGTCTGAGGTTCGCAATTACTTGAATCAGATATTGGATGGTCTTGAGGCGATTCATAATGAAGGTGTGTTCCATCTTGACATCAAGCCAGCCAATATTATGGTGGATAGTCATGATGTAGTCAAGTTGATAGACTTTGGTGCAAGTAAGCAGCAGAGTATGGTAGGTGGTGCTACGATGAGCACTGGTATCAGTTATACGAATGGCTATGCTCCTAGTGAGCAGATGGCTCAGAGCTATGATAAGTTCGGTCCATGGACAGACTTCTATGCCCTTGGTGCCACTATGTATAAGTTACTTACCAATCAAGAGCCACCATCAGTTTCTGACCTTTCTGAAGACGAGACTAAGGACAAGCATCTTGCCCTCCCAATGCCTGATGTCTCTGGGGAAATGAAGAAGTTGGTGGTTTGGATGATGCAAGTGAATAGGTTAAAGAGACCGAAGAATGTGGGGGAGATAAGACGTATCTTGCAACAGTCTTCTGCTGCTACTTCTAACAATGAAGAGACAAAAGCGTTTAGTCCACATCATTCTTATGCAAATTCTGTTGATGATGAAGAAGAAACAGTGTGGGCAAGTAAACATGGAGATGCAAAAGTTGAAGAGAATGAACAACCTCAGAGTAAGATAGAAAAACAAACAAGTGGCGATACTGCTAATAAAAATACGCTTTTTGTAGTGGTGTTTATACTTGTGATAGTTGTAGTTTGTGCAATCGCAATTATGACACGAGGATGTGGTGGAAATAGAACTGTTTCTGACATAAATAGTGTTGAAGCATCTGCGGATTCGGATGTTGCATTTCCTGATACGATGACATATGCCGATTCTGGTGCTGATACTTCAGTAATGTATGTGGAAAATAAAGAAGAGACTTTCTTCAATGAAAAGGTAAGATATACAGGTGCTGTAATGTGCTATCCTGATCCTGGATATTTTTATCCACTTGATGAAGCTGGTGAGCTTACCTTTAGTGATGGAAGAATGTATAAGGGTCCTTTTAAGCGTGGGCGGATGGAAGGTGATAATGCTTCTTTTATTTACCCTAATGGGGATACATTTACAGGCTCTTTTTATGACAACCATTTTTCAAAAGGAACATATACCGTAAAGCAGTCTGGAGAACAGTTTGTTGGTACTTTTGATGGAAATGGTCAACCCCAAAAAGGTGCTTGGTATGATAAAGATGGTAACTTTTTACAAAATGTTTAAACTATTGAATAAGTAAATATTAAAGGCAATGAAATTTAAAATTCTTATAATTGTGATGTTGCAACTGTCTTTCATAAATGCTATAGCTCAGCAAAATGCCATAAAGCGGAGTTCTGCAAAAAACAGGATTTATGCAGTTAAGGATAATCTTCCTGGCAATTTCAGACAAAACAAAAGTTTTATATTGAAAATAGTGATATTGGCATTGGAGCAAACAATGGCTTTAAGACTATAAGTAAAAAGTTTTTGTGTTTACAGAGTGGTATCCACCATTGCCATCGTCAGTAATAGTAATAAATATCTATAATGGAAATTAAAATATAGTAAAACAATTATGTATAAAATAAATATGAGAAAAATATTAACTGTTTTGTTGCTTGTCTTTTGTATTTTGAGTGTAAATGCTCAAAATAAGGTTGTGCAACGAAGTAGAAAGTGTGTGTCTTCGGCCAAAGTTGTTCCGTCTCAAAAAGCAAAAGCTATTCATAAGAAGGCAAAAACTATTCATAATAAGGAAAGTCATGAGGATAAAACAAATGCTATAAATGGAACCTCTTATAGTAGTCAAACTCCACAAGTATACCAGCAACCTGTTATACCTCAATATTCTTTTGGAATTTATAAAATCAATAAGAAATTATACATTCAGAATTTGAAAGACAATGTTTCTGCTTTTATAGAATATAAACGAAATAATTATGGGTGGACAATCATGCAGGTTCGTGAGTTTCACGAAGCTTTTAATGATTTTATATCAGCAATGGAGGAAGATGGAAGATTGAGTACGGATGAATTTGGAACGATATCAGACTCAAAAGGTTTGTTGTCAAACACAGACAAATATGACTATTGGTATGATAAGCATGGTAATTGTATTACTAATGATCGGTATAATTCATTAAAGGACAAAAAGAAAAAGAAATATGAGCAATTTGAGGCAAACCGACAAGTTGTGTCTTTTGCTCAAGAAATAGGAAAAGGGCTGATTGAGGCTTTGAGGAAAGAACATAAATTATAATGTTTAAATAATGTAGAAATGAATGAACAAGAATTAAAGGAGAAGATAAAATCTCTTTACGAAGAATTGATAGAAGAAAAAAGGTTTCTATCTGCCTGGATCGGGGTATAGAACCAAAGAACCACCTTCTGGTTTACGGTATGCAGTGAAGGCGTTAGAATTACTGGACGTTGCAAAGAAACTGGCTAGTATTGATTCGGCTAAGTATAATACGTTGGAATTGCAAATAACAATTAATAAAGATGTTGTGAGTGTGAGAGGTTATTCTTACAAATATGACAAAAGTCGTAAACCTACATCAAAATGTATTGCTGAAATACAACAAATGATGTCTGATACAACAAGTCAAATTTATCGAGACTTTGTTTGTAAGGTTGATGATGATAAGGTATAAAGCAAATATAAAAACGGCTAATCTGTTTCCCTGCCTATTGAGGAGTTTAATATGGAGGGTGGAAAAAGGAGACAAGTGCGGACTCTTGTATAAATGTATCATCTTTTTTAATTTCATTTTAATGAAATAGAGTAATCTATAGTTGATTAAAGAAGTTATAAAGATGGCTGTTAGGTTTCTTAGCAATTTATATTTGAATCCTGTTACAGGTTCTGATTAAGAATATTGTTTGGATATACTATATAGACTGGGCTTTTAGCTATAACTCTTTTATGTAATATGGCTTTGCCTGCACGAACCTATGTTGTTTGTGTTGGCATAGTAGATTATCCTGGCACAAAGAACGACTTGTGGGTAAGCGCCAATGATGCCAGAATCATTTTGGGTATTTTTACGAAGAATGGAAAAGCGGCGGTGTTCTGTTTTACATAATCGTATTGAAAAGTTTGATTGATAATATAAAAAATGGCAGAAATAAATGCATTAACCATGCTCCAAGTTGGCACAGTCCTACATGGAACATATCGAATAGAAAGCTACTTGTCTTCAGGTGGCTTTGGTAATACTTATAAGGTTACGAATCAAGAATTCCATGAGACATTCGCCATCAAGGAGTTCTTTGTGAAAGGAGTGTGCCAACGTGATGGTAATAACACTACCATCATCGTGAGCAATTCTGAAAATGCTGATAGTTTTGCTCTGCAAAAAGAGAAGTTCAAGAAGGAGGCACGTCGCTTGCGTAGCCTCAACAATCCTCATATTGTTAAGGTGTATGACTTGTTTGAGGAAAATGGTACGGCTTATTATGTAATGGATTATGTGGATGGCGAGAATCTATCTGCACGTTTGAAGCGTACCAATGCACCTTTGGAAGAGTCTGAGGTTCGTAATTACTTGAATCAGATATTGGATGGTCTTGAGGCAATTCATAACGAAGGTATGTTCCATCTTGACATCAAGCCTGCCAATATTATGGTGGATAGTCATGATGTAGTCAAGTTGATAGACTTTGGTGCAAGTAAGCAGCAGAGTATGGTAGGTGGTGCTACGATGAGCACTGGTATCAGTTATACGAATGGCTATGCTCCTAGTGAGCAGATGGCGCAGAGCTATGATAAGTTCGGTCCATGGACAGACTTTTATGCCCTTGGTGCCACTATGTATAAGTTACTTACCAATCAAGACCCACCATCAGTTTCTGACCTTTCTGAAGACGAGACAGAGGACAAGCATCTTGCCCTCCCTATGCCTAATGTCTCTGAGGAAATGAAGAGGTTGGTTGTTTGGATGATGCAAGTGAATAGATTGAAGAGACCGAAGAATGTTGCAGAATTTAAAACAAAAAAGATTAGGAAAATACACCTCAATACTCAACCTTCTTCATCTCGACATTTTTCTACAAATGAGGACACCCTCTATCTGAACTCAAAGCGAGTTGCAAAAGATGATAGCTCGTCTAAGTCATTAGTTCCTACAAAGAAAAGTAAAGTAAAAGGGTTACTAATCACTTTGGTTATAGTTGCGGGGATAATTGGAAGCTTATTTGTCGTTTTTTTGACAAATAAGAAACAGTCAGCAACGGCAAATCAGCCTAATAATCGTAATGTTGATACAGCAATATCAGAGCATGTTGTTGCTACAGCTTCGGCTGTCCCAAAAGAAGACGATAAGAAGAATGAAACTTTGCAAGCAGAAGTCCAAAAGTCATATCAAGGTACGGATATAGGGGAGATGATAAAAGAATTTCTTTCGGAGAGTAACAATGGAGAATATGGTGTGGATTTTGGATTGTTTAGTTCCAATTCTTCCTTGAAACAAATGGAAGATAATGGCGGTGAGTATGATAATTACGGCTCCTTTGGAGCTATTTATAGAGGAAAGTTCTCTATTATGGGGATGACTCTCAGTAATAGTTCAACAAGAGAATGTAATATGTATTTAAAGGGCCCTCATGCAGGAGCAATGATGATGATCATTAATGTCGGTTCTTTTAATGATAATTACGAGGACAAAATAAGAAACTCTATAATAAAAACTGTGTCTGGTAAAAAGTTGAAAACATATAATCAATACCCAGTAAGGGATGATTTCTATCATTTAGGAAATGGTTATATGCTTATTCATTTAGATATTGGAGCTTCTGGAGAATATATGACAATATATGTGTCTGGTGAAAAAAGTTCTCTTCAGCAAATAATGAATCTCGATGAAGATTTTTAGATATGATTAAAAATATGAATATAGATAAAGCTAAAAAATACGCAGAGGGAAAAGTTGCTGATGCGTTAAGTCAAGTTGTTGCAGATGCTTATCTAGCGGGTTACAATGCAGGCTATCAAGATGGTATTGATAAGGTAGCTAAGGATTCTGTATCGGAAGAGACTGAGTTTGTTGACTTGGGACTTCCGAGTGGGACAATATGGTCTTCAGACTATGTAAAGACCGATAACGGCAATGTTGTTTATGTCACAAAAGAGAGTAGTGTAGATCATGATATTCCTACATTCGAACAATGGAAGGAATTGGTAGATGAGTGTAAATGGGAGCAGATGTCTGAAAAGAATTGGACCGAAAGTGGTTTTTACCATTGGCATGAGTGGGCAATTTGTCTTGGTCCAAATGGAAATAAAATTACATTTGAAAAAACAGGGATTTATGAAACTACAGATAGTCGTACAAGAACTAGCGAAATTCTCTTTTGGTTGAATAATAAAGAATATTTCCATAGAAATTGTGCTAGTATTACACTAAATAATTTGAATGTAGATTCGGTAAACGTGTTCTCTGGTTACAAACTGCCAATTCGTCTAGTAAGAACGATAGGATGAGGCATAAGAGGTTTGAAGCCATTTTTGATAATAAGTTTTAAATAAGATTTTTGTTTATGGAAAATGTGAATTTTATAGAAATAGCTAAGTATTGCCAAGAGCAATCACAGATAAAGCATTCAACTCCTCGCAATAGCTATTGTAATACCCTTTTTGTTTCAATACAGAAAGATAACAAGACAGAATGTTCGTGTACACCTCATATCCTGGCAAAGGCAAAACAATGCATTTTAATTCATGCTTATGATGTTATTCCAGCAGAAACCCCTTACGTTCATTTTGATATAGATTATATAGATGAGAAAGGTTGTGTGAACCAGAATCGTTTGGATGATAATTTTAGATTAGATGTTAACTATATAGGACCTTGGCGTAATGACGTTCTGGTAATGCGTCTTCGTAGTGATGATTATTCTACGACTTTCTTTACTTGTACAGCACCTTGGCAGGATAAAATAGAGGTTATTTGGAATCTTTATTTAAAAATTCGTGATTGTAGTTTACAAGAGGCAAAAATGGTTGCATCTTTGGCGATGAAAGACAACAAGATTGCATTACAAGCAAAAAGAATCAAAGAATTAGAAGCAACAAAATTGTATCTAGAGCAAGAAGTTGCAGTATACAAAAGTATATTGGATGAGATAAAGTCACTATTGAAGAATAATGAAACAGTTAAGAAATAATGCTATTCTTTGCAATGGCAAATACAAAATTGAGCGAGTGCTCGGTCAAGGTGGTTTCGGAATCACCTATTTGGCTAAGCAGAAGGTTTCTGTAGCAGGTGCCTTGGGCACGATTGATGCAGAAATCGAAGTGACAATCAAGGAATTCTTTATGAAGGAACTCTGTAATCGTGATGAGGCTTCATCAATGGTGACAGTTCCTTCTACAGGAAGTGCAGAATTGGTGGAGAAGTTTCGCCAAAAGTTTATCAAGGAAGCAAAGAATATCTCTAAGTTGACTCATCCCTATATTATTAAGGTGTTGGATGTGTTTGAGGAGAATGGTACCGCTTACTATGTAATGGAGTACATCAATGGTGGTTCTTTGTCGGATTTGATAGAAAAGAAAGGTTCTTTATCGGAAGATGAAACCTTGATATATACGAGACAGATAGCATCTGCCTTGCAGTATATCCATGCTCATAATATGAACCACTTAGATGTGAAGCCTGGCAATGTTTTGTTGCGACAGAATGGTGATGTTGTATTGATAGATTTTGGTCTGTCTAAGAATTATGATGTTGCGGGTGAACAGACTACGAGTAGTCCTGTTGGAGTGAGCGTAGGCTATGCACCTATTGAACAATCTCGTGTGGGAGGATTGGGAATGTTCTCTCCGGAAACAGACATATATTCTTTGGGAGCTACTATGTTCAAGATGTTGACTGGTCAAACACCTCCTGAGGCAACTGCAGTCTTTGATGAAGGTTTGCCGGAATTGCCGATGGGCATAAGTGAGCAGACGAAGCGAGTTATTGAAAAGGCAATGCAACCAAGAAGAAAGGAACGATATCATACGATAGTGGATTTCTTAGATGCGCTGGGTACGGAGAATGCTCAGGCAGTTCATGTAAAAAACGAGAAGGTTCAATCTGAAGAGACTCTATATATGTCAACTGCAATTAAAGAAGATTCTGAGCCACAAGAGGTTGAACGTGTGCAAGAAAAGGTGTCATCCCAACCGCTAGATGTTCCAAAACCCAAATTCTTGAAAGAAGAAGATAAAGAGGCTACGATGTATATTACCGATTACATGGTTCAAGAAAGTAATATCGATACTTCTGCTGTTGTTGATCTCGGACTTAGTGTAAAATGGTGTGGTTGTAATTTAGGTGCCACTAAACCTGAAGAGTATGGGGAGTATTATCGTTGGGCAAATGGAATGAATGGTCATTCTTTGGATGGATTTCCAACAGATAAGGAAATTGCAGGTACCAAGTTTGATGTGGCTTATCTTCTTTCTGAAGGAAAATTGAAAACTCCAACTCGTAAGCAGTTTAAAGAACTGATAGATAGATGTCGTTGGAGTTGGATTACTTACAATGGGACAACAGGTTGCAAGGTTACAGGTCCTTCTGGTAAAAGTATCTTTTTGCCAGGTGCAGGTAGAAAGAGTGATTATGGTATCTATCGTAAAGATTCCTTTGGCTATTATTGGAGTTCAAGTAGGGGACATGGATTGAATGCTTATTATTTATACTTCAATGAGGAAGATTCAGATTTGACATATGAGCCAATCTTGACTTTGCGTTCTATTAGACCTATTTGTGAGTAATAATGAAGCGACTATTATCTTTTTTCTTTATCTTCTTGCTGGCAATACCAACATTGCCAGCAAGAACCTATATTGTATGTGTTGGCATCGCCGATTATCCCGGTCGTCAGAACGATCTTCGGGTAAGTGCGAATGATGCCAAGACCATATCGGGTATCTTTACCAAGAATGGTAATGCTACGGTTGATTGTTTTGTCAATTCAGACGTTACGATCAAAAAGGTATGTACGGCAATGCGTAATACATTTGCCAAGGCTTCGCCATCAGATGCTATTATTCTATACTTTAGTGGTCATGGTGTGCCTGGTGGATTGGTGTGTTACGATGGAGTTTTGTATTACTCTTCCGTATTGAGCATTATGAGACAGAGTAAAGCTCAGCAGAAAATGATTTTCGTGGATGCTTGCTTTGCAGGGAAAATGAGAAATACGAATAAGAGGAATACTAACTATTCTAAAGAGAATGTGATGTTCTTCCTCTCTTCTCGTTCAACGGAGAAATCCTTAGAAACTCCAAGACAAACAGGTTTCAAGAATAGCCTGTTTACTGTGTTCTTGGAACGTGGCTTGCGAGGTGGTGCTGATACAAACAAGGATAGAGTTATCACGGCTAAGGAAATTTATAACTTCGTACATCAGGGAGTAGTAGAAGCATCAGGGAATCGTCAACATCCCGTAATGTGGGGTAAGTTTGATGGGAATATGCCAGTAATAAAATGGTGAATATCCTTTGATTGATTCAAAAAGAAATCCAAGTGGGAATCTTGGAACAATGGTGTTGTCAAGCATCCGTTTTATCATTTCGTACTTCCAGACTCCTATTTCATACATTTATCCCCCAACTTTCTATGCTGTTTCGGATAAATTCACTATCTTTGTCCCCTGAAAACAACTAAAAGATAAAATGTAATGAAGAAAGGATTGAAATATACTTTGGTTTCCTTAGGCAGCCTGGTCGTTTTGGCTGGTGTTGGCCTGGGAATCATGTATGTGGTGTCGCCATATAAGGTGAAGCGATGGTTAGGCATCGTTTCATCTTATTCTGATGTCTTCGTTGATAGATTGAAAGGGCAACCTTATACGCATGGCGGATATGACGGCATTGATGTATCGAAACACAATGGAGTTATCAAGTGGAAGGAAATAGCGAAGAACAAGCGAATCAAGTTCGTTTATATCAGAGCTACACATGGTAAGGGATATGTGGATCGACATTATCGCCGAAATATCAGACTGGCTCGTAAATATGGGTTGAAGGTGGGATCTTATCATCTGATGTCTGCCGGCTCTTCAGCAACTGCTCAGTTCCGGGATTTCCAAAAGATGGTGAAGAAGAGTGAACAGGACTTGATTCCTGTATTGGATGTGGAGGAGAAAGGCATCCAGGGAAGATGGAAGGGACGACAGCTGCAGGATAGCATACAGGTGTTTGCTGACTTGGTGAAGAAACACTATGGCAAGTATCCTATCATCTATAGCAACGAGAGCTTCTATAATAAGGAGATGGGGGCGAAGTTCAATCGCTATTATCTCTTCATCGCCAATTATAACTCCCGACAACCCTCTATCGACGGCAGAGGAAAGTGCAATATCTGGCAGTATTCAGAAACCGGACATTTGCATGGTATTGGAGAAAGGGTAGATTTAAGCAGATTCATGAATGGTACAACCATCAAGGATTTGATGCTGTAAGAAATATACTTGGTAAATATCCAAAACGAATTTATGTCTCAAACTCTCAGAAGTAACATAGTTCATAAACTGGAGAGAATAGTCTGCTATGTTTACCTTTCAAGGGATAGTGGTATTAATAGATTACTAAAAGATAATAAAAATGAGTAAGGAAGTAAAGATTTCAGTTATCAAGTTTGAAATGGTCAACGGTAAGAAGACCTATAAGTCGTTTACCTTTAAGTTGAATCCAAAGGAAATGGCAAAGTTCAAGACCGAGGCAACGGTGAAGAAAAAGGTAGCAGAATACGTGGCGAAAAGTGGCGTATATAAGCCTTCTGAACTTCAGAACTTAAAATACGACATGAAAGAGTTCCTGGAGGAATGGAAGAAGATGGTTCCTGTGGTGGAAGCTGAAGAGCTTGCGAAACTGGATAAGTCACCGAATAATCCAGAGACTCGCGTTACCCCTCATCTCATCAGCCGTCTTGCTGCCGGTGAAATCTTTGTATTCGGTTCCAACGCCATGGGACATCATGATGGTGGTGCGGCAAAGGTTGCCCTGGAGAAGTTCGGTGCCATCAGAGGACAGGGACATGGTTTGCAGGGAATGAGTTACGCCATCGATTCAATGAGTGGTATGGAAGCTATGAAAAAGGATGTGGGTGAATTCATCGAGTTTGCCAAGAATCACCCTGACAAAACATTCTTTGTGACATTGATTGGTTGCGGCATCGCCGGATATTCTCCAGAAGAGATGGCTCCTCTGTTTGAAAGATGCTACGATCTTGAGAATGTGTGCCTTCCTTCTGAGTTCTGGGACATCATCGGATGGCCTAAGGTTCAGCAGCCACACTATGATCTCTTACGTTTCCTGGATGCTCAGGAGTTTGCCTATACCCAGGCTTTGAGAGAACTGAAGGAAGGACGAAAGCAAAGCCATTGGATATGGTATATCTTTCCACAACAGAAGGGACTCGGTCATAGCCACAACGCAAACTACTATGGTTTGGATGGCGAGGGTGAAGCCAGAGCCTATATTGAACATGAGATTCTGGGTGAAAGACTCCGTGAATGTTGCAAGGCGCTCCTGCTCCACAAGGGTAAGGACATCGAATACATCATGGGAAGCGGAGTTGATGTGATGAAGCTCAACACCTCTATGAATCTCTTCAATAGAGTAAGTCCGAATGATGTGTTTGAGGAAGTATTGGATGCATTCTTTTAAAAAACAAAAAAATGACAAAAGTAATTCGTGGATATCAAACTATTCCATTTGATACAAAAGAAGAGTGGGAAGATTTTTGGAGAAATCTGTGTATTAGCGATTATCCTTTTCTGCACGCTCAGAACTCTTGGAATACTTATAATACAGCTCTTCAAGAGATCAAAAATGGAAAGAAAGAAACCGATTGGATGTGGTTTATATTTCCACAAATGGCAATATCAGGTAAAGGATTTAAAAGTGAATACTATGGACTTGGGCGTATTATTGATGCTGGAGCATATCTGAGCCATCCAATTCTCGGTGCTAGATTAATAGAATGTACAGAAGCTTTTTTAAGTCAGCCAAATCCTGCATATAAAGTATTTGGTAATGAGCTATTGCATTTTCGCTCTTGCATGCTTCTATTTAATAATCAGTGTGATAATAAAGACAATCCTTTTAGAAGAGTCCTTATCAGAGAACATTGGTTATTTTAAACAATAAGACTAGGACATACCGATAATCTGTCCACTTCTATAGTTTTAAAAATTAGATAAAAAAGATATGAGTTTAGATTGTGCTAAAAAGTATGCAGAAGGTAAAATTAATGATATTCTGAATCAGGCTATCATAGATGCGTATTCTGCCGGTTATAATGTGGGATACCAGGATGGTTACAAAAAAGCAGAGAAAGAGACTATCCTAGAAGAAATGAAGTATGTAGACCTGGGACTTCCTAGTGGTACGTTTTGGGCATCAGATTACATCAAGAAAGACGGAGAAGTTCTGTTCTTACCATACAGGGATGCTATTGACGAATTCAATCTTCCGACAGATGAGCAAATAGATGAACTAAAGGATTATTGTGAAATCAGCTTAGTGGAAGACTATGATATTAAGACATATATTTGTTTGGGACCTAGTGGAAAAACTATTTCATTTACTCCACATGGATACCAAACACCATCTGAGAATTATGATATGGACAATGCTTATTTTTGGACAAATGATAATGATAAACTGATTGAAAGTTCTAAAAGAACAGCTAAAATATATAATCAGGGTAGTTTAACCACAGTTTTTCTTTTTCCTGGCTATAAAATTCCTATACGAACAGTAAAAAAATAATAGTAATATTATGAAGACAGATTGTATAAGGTTCCTAAGACATAGGAACCTTATGCTATCTACAAATCACAGAACAAAACTTTTTCTCTACCATTTGTTAACCTTTTAGCTAGAAGTGTTATATACTGATGTAAACATTAAAATTAAAAACATGAATACATCAATTAAGAATATTTTAGCAAGTTGGGAATCTTCCCTCATCCGATTCCAAAAGATTGACTGCTGGAACTATTCAGAGAATCTGGCAACATTGGGATGGTACTTACACAATAATAACTGTACAATAGAAGAGTACTACCTGATCAAGTACGTCAGAGACAGCATCATCGGAGTGAACTTCAACGTCAAGAGCGTACTCAATGCCATCCAGAAACTCATGAACATGGAAACTGCAAAAGAAAAAGATTTTACATCCATACTAGTGAAAATGGATGGAAACAGAATTGTCCTCAATGGCCAGGATGTTCGCTTCAAGAAGGAGACCGAGAAAATCTTCAAGGAGAAGCTCAAGTTCAAGAAAGGAATGATGCTCCGTAACTTCGACATTGAGACGGAAGCTCCCCATGACTCCAAAAAGGTACGTCGCATCGTGGAAAAAAGAATGTGCCAGGCCTATCACCGGATGCACAAGAAAGATGAAGGCTACAAAACCAGTAACAGGGAGAAATACTGGATGGACAGAGCCACAGCCTTCCAACTGTACAACATCGGTCAAAAGGAGAAGGCCAGAAACATAAGAAGAGGCGAGTCCACTCACTGGAAAAGGAAAAAGGATCCTATTACCCAAGAGATTGTCTTGAAGAAGAAGATGGGCTACAGAAATGAGGAAACGGCTCTAAAAGCTATAGCCCAATGGAAAATTAATCATCCAAATGATTCCAGGGAAATATCAGCCTACAAATGTAACTACTGCAACAAGTGGCATATCGGGCACAAATCCAAATTTCAGAATCATCCAGCTATAGACTCCATGATTCCACAAATGAATGTATGCAGTTAAAACATTAATAACAAAAATGAAGAGAAATATGAAAAAATCATTATTGATAGCAATCACAATGCTCGCTGTAACAGTATTCATAGCGTGCACCACAAAACAAGTAACAGAAAGCACCATCAATCCTCAGCTGCAGAACTCAGTTGACAGCATTGTCAAACAGGGAATGGAGGAGTTTGCTGCTGAAGAAGGTATGACTATCATCATGGAGACATCCACAGGTAATCTCCGGGCAATGGTAGGATGTAAAGAAGATAACGGAAAAGTTGTAAAGGACACCACCCTACTCACCAAAGCTCGTGAATCTTTTCTTTTTAGAGGGGCTTCCCTGCTTGCCGCTCTGGAAACAGGAAATGTATCGCTAGACGATATGTTCAATACTTATACAGGTATTGATGTTATCGGAAAGGATACCATCTATGACCATAACTGGAGGAAGGGTGGATATGGGGAGCTGACTCTTCTGCAGGGACTGGCATACAATTCCAGTATCGCTATAGACCAGGCTGTAGACGTGGTTTATGAAGATAAAGATGTCTTCTTGCAAAAGCTGCAGCAAATGGGATTGGAAAAGGATTCTACTTTCAAAGGTTCCTGGCCCGTTTATGCCCTAGGGTTCCATCATAGAAGACCAACCAGCATGGTGAGCTTCTTCAATGCCATCGCCAATGGAGGAAAGATGGTTAGTCCAAAAATACAGGAGGGGTCTCCCATCGTGGTTGACTCTATGATAGCCAAGAAGAAAAACATCGAATCAATGCAGAAAGCACTTAGATTCTTCGTCACAAATGGCTTGGGCAAGAAGGCAGAATCAAAGATGGTCAATGTGGCTGGCATCTCAGGAAGTATCCATACGGAAGATGGAATCTATGCAGACTTCTGCGGCTACTTCCCAGCAGAGAAACCAAAATATACAGTATTCGTCAGCTACAAGAGACCAGAGACTCCAGCTTCCGGGGGAGGCATGGCTGGGCAAACTTTCAGAAAGATAGCAGAACTGATGGTAAAGACTATGAAACAAAAGGACCATCGGAAATAGATTGTACCATCAGTTCATACACGGAAGCAGGCATTTGATACAATCCACAGATAAAAAGTACCAAGGCATGCATATTTATGTCTACTTTTGCACTCAAGAAATCCCTTATTATAAAAGGTGAATATTGAACTTTAATATGAATTTGAACATAAAATAACTGAAACATGAAAATGCTATATGATTTAGTGGCAGGCATCATTTCTATGATTGCCAAAAGCCTGGGAGTTTCATATGCTACTGCCAATGTGGCATGGAGCTTATACCTACAGGGACTGGTGTGTATCCTATCCTGCCTCTTGCTTCTCATTCCCATGAGGAAGAGATACAAGCAATTCGGCCTGGATGTGTTCACCATATCAGGAACAGCCTCCATTCTTGGATATGCATACCTGATATTCGCCAACTGGTTCAATTTCATCAGCCCATTCATTGGGCAGAGTTTTCTGACTCAGCATAAAGCACTCATCAACTATACGAAGATGACGGGGATGCAATGGCACATGAGTTACCAGAGTGTTTATCTCATCCTCTTTGTCTTCCTGGGAGTGGCACTAATAGGAATGAACTTTATTCTGCTTGTATGGTTCAACCGACTAGCCAAGAAGACCAGCAATGAACTGATAAGTTTTCCTGTATCGAAATAACCCAACATACAAAAGAAGAATATATGACTAAGAAATGTATTATATCTGTATTGCTCGTAGTGGCTTGGGCATTGTTTGCCTCTCTGTTTTACAAGACCATCATGCTGATGCTGCTCTTCCTGGTATGGAAGAAGCACATCTTTGAGATGCTTCCGGCATGGACACAGAAATGGGGAATGAAACCTTATTGGATGCTCTTCTTCGTATGCCTGTGGATGGCAATGCCCCGTTATCGCATCGACTCAAATGACAGGGTGAGACTCGTTTATCTGGATAAGAATGGTGAAAACAAACACCCTCCGCTTACCCAATATCTCATCAATACCCTGATTCCTGAAGAAGAGATAGTGAACTTTGGCATTAGAAACCTGATGATTGCCCGACCTGTAATCAGCATGATAGGCGTTGGCGGTACTCTTATTGCACAAGCCAATCAGGATATTGCCAATGGTAAGATTCATAACTTCTTTACCCCGTATGACAATCTTGGTATGGATAATCCGATGTCAGGAGTCTATGTGCAGGCTTTCAACGAGGCTTTCGGAACCAACGACAGGGCTGTTTATATCTCCGAACCTAAGGGAGATGAGAATGTAAGATGGAGCAAGGAGAATGGATTCAGATATCCGCTGGTAATATTCTGTCATGGATACCTGGGCAACTGGCAACTCTATCAGGGTATCTGGAAGGATCTGAACAACTGCATCGTGCTGAGCATCGGTACTCGCAGCATGAGCGGTATCTTCACAAATCATGATATCAATGAGATTTTCAGCTATTACATACCTTCCCTGGAGCGAATGGGCTATCACATCGACCACCGTCAGATTCATCTGATGGGGCTTTCAAATGGAGGTAGTGCGATAGTGGCAACCATGCACTCATCACATGCCAAGGATTTCAAGAGTTTGACATCTATCTCCTGTAATCTTGGAGGATTGAGGAAGGTGCCATGTAGAATCAATCTGATTGGTGGCGGTCAGGATCATTCTTCACGTTTTATGCCAAGTCAGGCAAGCAGACTCAGCAAGATGGGAGTCCATACAGGGCTGTTCTTTGTTCCAGAAGAAAACCATTATGTTTTGGTAAACAGGCGCAATGAGATTATCGAGTTTCTCAAACAGGAGATGAATCTGACTTGCGTCAGGGAATAGAAAAGCCTATGTTTTTTGAATTATATGTTTGAAGATTATGAAGAAGTTATTGATTATATTGGGAATAGTGGTTCTGCTTGTTATAGGTGTCCTTTTCGTTCCACCTATTTATAATAGGTTTACGAAGCCGTTTTTTAAGAATACGATGGATGCAAAAGAGTGGTATCATCAGGTGGATTGTGAGAGCCTGACGCAAGTAAGAGACTATTGTGATAGACGAGGATACAGTACGGATTACTATATCTTGGTGGATTTCTCTATTCCATCTGGAAAGAAGAGATTCTTTATATATGACTTGCAACGTGGCAAAAGGGTGATGAGCAGCTATTGCATGCATGGAAGCGGTAAGGGAAATACAGCAGCCCAACCAAAGTTCAGTAATAACCCTGGAAGCGGATGCACGAGTCTTGGAAGATATGTCATGATAGGAAAAGGTGGAATGAAGTTCAAGAACTGCGTTCGCCTTCGAGGGCTCGACAAGAGCAATTATCTGGCAGAAGCCCGTGGCATCCTGATCCATTCTGCTGGCAAGGTGACAAGATTCTCTGGTGAGAAGGAGTATATTCCGCTGGGAACAGAGAGCCGTGGCTGCTTTACTGTATCAAGGAGCTGCGTGGAGAAAGTGATGCAGATATATAAGGAATCTTCTAGGAGAAGACCGGTATTGATTTATGCAAAATACAAATAAAAGAATATTCTATGAAGAAGTTATTATTGTTTATTGCTGGAATCTCAATCCTGTTTTTAGCAGGTTGTTCCAACGGAAATCAGAGTCATGGCAATGAGGGAATGGGAGACAGTCTTCCTGCAGATCCTCCATTGGGTTATGTAATTGAGTTAAAGCCTTTGGGAAATTTCTCCCGTCAGAAGGCTGAACAGTTGAGAGAAGAACTCGTGAAGCAGTTGGGTATCATTTTCAATACGAAACCAAAGGCTGAGTTAGAGGCTTCTGTATTTGTAGGAGACAAGAAAGAAATACCTGCCTCATGTCTCTACAAACCAAGAAACAGGTATTGGGCTGGGAAAATCCTGAAAATGCTGCATGAAGAGCATGGAGGCAACCATGAAATTGTTACCATCGGTTTGACGAATCGGGATATTTCCACTTCCATCCACGGCCATTACAACTATGGAATCATGGGATTGAGTTTCCGGCCTGGTGACGCCTGTGTGGTTTCAACCTTCCGATTAAAACGAAAGGATGATCTCTGGAAAGTAACAACGCATGAGTTCCTGCATTCTCGCGGCTTACCGCATTGCAAGAAGAATGACCCGAAGTGCCTGATGCAGGATGCCCATGGCAAGAATACCTTCTACATGAAAAACGGATTGTGCCAAGATTGCCAAAACTCATTGAAAAACATCATTGGCAACCAATGAGAATCCAAACCAACCAAGATTTTTGCTTATAATTTTGTCGCAGGTGTTCCATCATAACTATACAGCCCCTGAATACAAAGTAAACTATCATATCTCTACATCCAACTATCTAAGAACTGACAAGGTCTATTCTTAGGGTATGCCCCATTTACGAATTGATAGCACAAGAAACAACTTATGCATTAAAAGAACTTATTGAGAACGCCTAAGCTTGTTGCTTGCTATATACAAAATGGTCTGACCTAAGGATAAGTCTAAAGCCAGACCAGTGGTTTTTATTATAACAGATGCCAACTCACAGCAATCTAAGATATAGTCTGCACATTCCCAGTCAAGAGAATATGCAGACTTTATCTTATACCCATCCTTTACGATGCAAATACCAAACAAGCCAATAAATTAGTATCTCTGCTCCGAATCCACCTCCAAGGACTATCCATAACACCCCAGAATGGATTTCTGTAATGTTCACAATGACCACCAGTACCAAAATCGAAAATGTAAAAATCAAAGTCAACATACATGCCGCAGCAACATCAAGAGGAATCGAGATTCTACCTGATGCCTCATTTACATCATCAAGCACCGCTCGCACTTTCTTGCCAAAGGCATCAGCAACATCATCACCCATTTTTACTGCAACCTTCTCTATACTTGACTTAATTCTTTCATCCACTCGAACAGTATTAGCCTCCTTCAACATAGGAAGGAGTTTGCCAACCTTGGCTGTAGAGGCATCTACTTGCTCTGAAATAATCTTGTAATTACGGACACTTTGCTCAACTATGCCTGATAATGCACGAAACGCATTGATGTATTGATTGAGCAAATCACGATCCATATCTCTCTGTTGTTCGGGCGAAAAGGTATCCAATTGCGCCCGAAGTTCATCTGTATCAAATTTCTTCATTTAAATATAATATTATTATCTACGTCTTCCATATCTTGCTCGTTTTCCCAATGCAGCAATAGCAGCCTGAGCACAACGATGTGCCCACTCCATTTCATCTTCACGTGGATCTCGTCCCCATTTCTGATCATTGCCAGTACTACCACCACCTCCTGAAACTGAAACGTTGGGAGTGGCGAGCATCGTAAAATAAGCTGTAGCAAGATTCGTCAACATCTTCCAGTTAGCTACACTACGAAAATCAAACTCCGTATCAAAATAGTCCTCTATCTCTTTCGGAATAAAGCGATCATAGACTCCGCCATCAAGATTTATACTTACACGTGATGTTCCAGGAACTCTTTCCGTATAAGAATTGAAAACTCGGCTATATGTTTTATCAACGAACTTTTCCATAGTATTCCCGGCAGTTCCAATACCAGAGCCATCAACTTTAAAGCCTGCAGCTATACCCTTCTGGGGCTTTTGAACAGGGTTATTCATTGAAGCAGAAACATTCCTCATCTGTGGATGAAGCAACTTCCAGGTAGTCTCGATATTCTTGGCTGTCAACTTTCGTCCACGCCCCAATTCAGAAGCCTTGTACTTTGCATTACCTTTCGCCAAAACATAGCCACGAACGATACCCTCTTTGTCACGACGCAAACGCACATCATATCCTTTTCTTTTCAACAAATAAGCATATTCATCCCATGACCAGTGGGGCATTAATTTAACGATACCCATACAATCCTCACTCACCTTCCTGAGATTATTGTCTCGAATCTCACAAGCCGTAGTCCAACCATATCTTCGAGCAATAATCTCAGCTGCTCTTTGGGCACGAAGATGAATGGCATGATCATTATTCATCTGTCCCCATTCTGTCATTCTACTAACTGCTGCATGAAGATGAGGTGTACCGCTCTCAGAATCTTTATGGAGCCAAACAGTAGCCATACTACATCCAAGATAAGTTTTGTCTGATACCAACTTACCCTTTTTGTCATAGATTACCTGTTTGTCAAACTCTTCAATAAAATCGTTCCAAAGCTTCTTCCAATCAGATAAAGAAAAGTCCTTGGTATGTTCAGCAGAAGGACTTATCTCGATACGGATCACGTTATTCTTAACATCCATTCGTGATGCAGAAATCAAGTTCATCATCATCCAAATCCCCAAAGCATCCATATCTGCATCAAGATTTTGATTACATACATGGTATATTTTCTCCGGATGTTTCTTGTGCTCCGATTCACCACTCATATATCTGATGGCATTGATACCATGTGATATTGCTTTTGCCTTTGCAATCATAAACAGCTAATTTAAGTTGAACTAGATGAGAAAACATTAACTTTCTGTACCGACTGCAAATAGTCGACTACTGCATTCGTTATTGGCACAACCCTCTCATACCAATCAAACATCACTCGATGATTACGGAAGAGTGATAGCTTTTGTTCGTTAGTCAACCCCGACAAAGCATTTGCGAAATTGACCATATCAATACGGCATTTCGCTAAATTTCCTAGCAGTTTTATCTCTTCATTAGACAACTTGTTGTTTGGCTTATACCCCAAACAACGAGCACGAACAAAGCTACTTACTGTCATATTACAACTTTTAGCAGCCGAACAAATCTTCGAATATTCACCCTGAGTCACCTTCGTAACTACCACATGATTTCGTTTATTCTCCAACGATATTTGTTTACTTTTATTTGTCATTTCTTTTATCGTTTAAAATGTTCATATCAAGGGTTGTGAGCCTGCGAACGACTTCATCCTCCGCTCTTTCTCAAAGAAAGGAGGCGAGAACGCAGAGGATACCGAGCGCAGCAAAGGTAATACCTCGGCATATCTCGCAACAGAAATGCCGTCACCTCTGCTTACCCACAACCCCTTCAGCCCTTTAACCAGTCACCTTATCCCAAGGCTTAGCCTTCAAGTATTGATTCAAATAGAACTGGGCAGAAGGCTCCGGAAACTGACTCAAATAAACTGGAACAAAATCTATGGCACGCTGCTTATCAGACTCCGCCATAGAATCCCAAGCATTTTGAAATTCCCCCGTATAAGTACCGATTTTCGGATAGACATCAACCAATCGCTGCAAAGGAATCGGTGCGTTAGAAACAACTTCCTCTTTCTTCTCTTCAACAACCGATTCGGTCTTCTTCGGTACGACTCGTTTTTTACTCACTTTGCGTTGAGCATTCTGAGTATTAACAACACGACGCTGCTCATAAGCATTACGTTGAGCATCGATTTGTTCCCGAAAAAGCGTAAAGAACGCTTTCAAGAGGGAATTGGAAAAAGCTGGTTCCTTTTCCTCTTCTACATAGCGAGCGATAGCTTTTGCTATCTGTCCCGCATCTTTGTCTTCCAATTGCGCTAAAGCAACATAAAGACTTGTTGGAATTGTTATTGCTTTCATTAATTCTAAAATTTATTTTATGAATGGATTCGGATACCATATTGACGGCAAATCCAAAAAAATGTTCCAATACTAACACTTTGGTAATTTCGCTTCAACAAATCAGAAAACAGTTTATCTGTCTTCAATTCGTTATAATCCTGATTCTGTTGACTACAGATGTGGAAGAACGGTCTGCCATCTTCTCCCAGAGTAGCAAGAGAACAGCCAACCTTCATCCATTGTTCATAGGAAACTGTCACATCCGTTCCGGTGCGGCTGATTATCTCACAGCATTTTTCCACAGCCAGAAGATCATCATTCCCATTGAAATCACCAAGAGGATAAAACACCTTTCTAGGTGGTTCCACATAAACACCTTCGTATGGGATTGCATTCATGTTAATTAGCGGATGCTCATCATAACTCATGCAACGCATACGAGTTATATCACTACACGCCTTGTCTATGGTGATTCCCATTTTTTCAAAGTCGATTTGCAACTGTCGAAACTGTTGCAAATGATTTTGTGGATACCGCAAAGGAATAATGACGAAGATACCTTTACCACTAACACTGAGCGAACAATAAGCAATCTGAGGCAATACAGCCAACTGAGTTTTGAGTTCTTCCCAATTCGTTATATCTGGGTTTTCCTTAGAATCTACATCTATACTTATCAACCCCGAATATTGCTTTATGTTCCCAACGGCTCTCGTTGGAGCAAACACACCACTAATAGCTGCTTGTGGGAGTCGCCGCTTCCATTTATCCCGTTCCTCCTTATCTGCAATACAGCGCATCATCTGGATGACATTTGCATACTCTTTAGAGAAAAGGAAATCATGCAAGGTAATTACCCTTCCCACATTATCAGTGACTCCATCGTAAACTGATATTTGCCTTGAAAATATATTCATAGATATACCTTATTTTATAGTTTCAGTTGCGACACGTCCTATATTTCTAATTATCAACAAGATAGAACAGCAACCCACCGCAACCATATTTCAATCTGAGGCTTATCATTCTGCTACAGCAGGTTGCGGTAGGATTACGCTTGAACTCCCTTTATATAAAGGGGTTTCCGTTGATGCGCAACCGCAACCATGAAGTTCTGGCTGTTTATTGACTATCCTACTCACGTATTGCCTGCTAACACCAATACCTTCTGCAAACTTAGTAATATTCATTTTACCTTCTCCTACTAGGGAATACAACTGTTTAATCAACTGTTCTTTCGTCATCTTCTTAGCTGTCGTTCCTCCTGTAATAAGATTCAATGCTTTGGTTCCACAATACTCGAAGTAGCGCATACACTCCACACTATACTTCATTTCTTCTGCTGACACCTCTGTAGAAGATGGCAAAGCAAAATAACAACCAGGCCCAGCATCATCTTGGCAAGACAAGATGTGAGTAATGGCACACCATTTCAATACATGAATACGCAATTTCGATAACATCGATGCCTGGAACGAATCATTTTCATCCGTTCTAGCCTTTGTTTCGTTATAGTAATCTATGTACACTTGCTTAGCTTCAGCACTGAGCGTCAGTTCCATATTCCCCATCTTCAATAGCTTCGTGAAGATCTCATTCCAAGCTTCTACATAGGATGATTCCAACAGTACCTCAGAATAAAATGACTTCGGTATATTGTCAGGATATACAAACAGCCACCTCTGCACAAAACCCAAACTAGCCAAATTTCTTTTGAAAGCTTCAGTAAAAGCATCTGGCTGGATGCCACCCATCATGCAAAGAAATGGATGTTCTATACGAATTGGCATTTGAGTCTTTCGAGTGACAGAAAAAGTGGTACCATCCCAGATGGAAAGATAGTTGCTTATCTCACCACTATTATGATAGCGTCCGATATCATCTATGAAACCCTTGATTTCATCTCGGTACAACAGCAGTCCATCACTAGAGTCACATCTTCTATCAAGCACCTGATACAAACCTTCAGGAGTAACATCAGAGACAATCAGTTGATTAAATATAGGTTCATCCTCCTCGACATTCTTCTTGAAGACCTTATATTTATCACGAAAATCCCTATAGCGATTACCATCTTCTTGATGCATAGGTTCCAACAGAGCCTTGATTGGTGAACTTTTGTTTGAACCACTTGGAGCTATGTGACTAATCCATAAATTAGGATGATTTCGATACTTCCCATCATGAATCGTCACATGTTTTCCACACAAAGTTGCCACGATACAATACACCGCAGATGTAATGAAATCCTTCGGGCACTGGAATACCTTAGCATATTGCTCGATGACTCGCTGTACTTCCAAACGAAGAACATAAGTAGGCAATTCCTTTGGTGGAGCATCCAGTGAATGCGAATTGATTTTAAGCATACCATATTATTTATCAAGATCAAAGACACGCTCTATATCCGACTGACGATAGAAAGACTTTCTTCCCATCTTAACAGGTTTGAGCAATCCATCCTTCGCCCAACGCCATAGCGTCACCTTAGATATACGATACTTGCTCGCTACCTCATCTGGAGTCAACAATGGAGATTCAACTTTCAGAGGTTTCTGATTCATCTCTTCCTGCCAATTCAAAAAGAGTTCCTTCAAATCTGCCATATTAAGAATAGCAAGACTCATGTTGTTACTTAAAATTTCACTTGTATTCATAATCTATTATATCTTTAAAATTATACATTTTTCATTTCAACAGGTCTCTAAAATATTATTACTTGAAAGCCAATGAAACGAATTGCGCTGCAAAAATACAATAGAAAAATCTAAGAAAAAAGAAATCTTATGTTCCTTAAAAAAAATATCTAAAAATAGGAACAAATAAAAAGAAAAAAAGGTGTTCCCAACATTTTTTAGGAACACCTTCTAATTATTATAATCCACTATCAACCAACTGTTTTTCAAACTGTTGCAAATCTCCGGTCTTGATTTTCAGAGTTTTACCATCATCAGTTCTCAAATAACGTTGCACAGCTTTCACAAAACTTTCTTTAGCTTTCAAATCCCCCTCAGATACATCCTCTGCATGAACTTCCTGCCATAAGAAAGAAATTATCTCATAGTTATATGCCTTCGTATTTTTATCCTCAGGAAAACGAACCTTAATATCATCTTTTAAATTCAGATGATAAATAAAAGCAGCAGCACGCTTTGCTCTCGTACCCTTTTCCGATTTTATATAACGCAAACCTACATCAACAAACTTTTCAATGTAATCGTCACTCTTTTCAGAATTACTGTCCAATTTCAGGAAATCATGCAAATTATTTACTTTCTTAAATTTTTGCTCTAGCAAATTAAATTTTGCAAGAGCATAGTATGCTGCAGTCATTTGACCTAAATCGAAACAATAGTCAGCAAATTCTGAAACTGAACAAGAATCCTCATTTGGCTCAAAATCCAATGAAGGCACTCTGGCACTGTTTCGATATGCTTTAATTTGATTTTTGATAGCATTCTCAGATGTCATTTGGCAAATATTATCAAAGAAGAAATATTTGTATGCTGCATTAAATCCATTACAAAAAACACGAAACAAATATGAATTCTCCAAAGACGTTTCTTTATATTTTGCAAAAACGGAATCACGCATTGTCCATGCTACAAAGTGTCTTTTATACTTCTTCACTTGCTTTGTATACATCTCAAAAAGTTCCTGCAACTTTTCCCATGTTTCTTTCGTTGTCACGACAGTCACTTTTTTATTTTTAAAAGTACACACATGACTATAATAAGTATCAACATTTGTAAATATTGACACATAACCTTTAGGTCGTTTTCTTCTACTAGCTAAATTTATCATAACTAAATGCAATTAATTGTTTCTTTTAAAATGTCATCATCTATCTGGCGATAGCGATTGAATGCCCTACTTCCCTCAACATGACCACTCATCTTTCCAACAATATTCGGGTCACGAACAGCCTTATAAGCTGCACCAACGAAAGTACGGCGAGCCATGTGAGAACTGGCAACATCACAAATTCGTTTCATTTCATTCTCCCCAGTCGTTGAGTTACGAACCTGAACGATTCTTGTGATGCCACAAATCAACAGGATAGCCTTGATGGCATCATTGTATTTCTGTGGACTGATGAAAGGGAATAAACGTCCATCCTTATCAACACCCTCATATTTCTTCACCAATTTCAAAGCACATGGATTTAACGGAATACGAGGCTTCACCGGAGCATCCTCATCGGCCGTCTTACTCGGCACATACTCCAAGATTCCCTGGGTGATGTTCTGAGAAGTCAATCTTGTAAGATCACCAACACGACAACCTACCAAACACTGGAACACAAATATATCACGCTGAGTTTCCAATGTCCTTAAAGGAAGTTTTGAACATGCCTTCTTATCCTCATCATCCAGTTTTTCAAACATTGCTGGAATATCTGTTTCAGCCACAAGATTTCGTTCTTCCTTTGTTATATAAATAGGTGTACCATACTTCTCCACGCCTATCTTAATTCCATCGAAAGGACGATTGGTTGTTCTCTCCGTTTCATACAACCATTGCATAAACGCCTTAAATTTCTTTTTAAGTTTCACAATGGTATTCTCTCCACGGTCTTGCAATTTGGTCATCGTATGCACCACGTTGATTTCAACAGGATACTCTTCAAGAATACTTTCAAACTGCTTAGGGTATTTCTCCGATAAAGTCTTCTCATAACGAAGATACTCCTCGAAATCTTCAATATCCTTACGAGTCATCTTGTCTATATTCCAAGCAAACTTCTCCTGCATCACTTTCTTCTTGAAAGCTTCATATCGAGCCAAATCCCGAATCAACACCCGAAAGGCCTTGGTATGATCATAAGAGAAGCGCTTCTTTTCCAGATACTCTTCTGCCAGGTCATAAATGGAGTTCTTTTTTCTTTCTCTCTTTCCTTTCTTGGCAGGCTGACGTGTTGGATGATGAAAGCGGTTTACTATCTTATCCAACCACACTGCATCTACATCATCTTTATGAGCAGAAGCGAAAGCCTCCATTATAGAAGCTAACAACTCGTCCAACAATTGCTTTTGCTGTTTAGAATTTTTCACTTCAGGTGTTATAATGCGATCTGCTACAACAACCTCGCCATAAGATTTCAACTCATAGCCTTTCTTTGCAGCTTCTTCTTTATTTATAGACAATACTTTTTCTGGTACAGCAATACCAGTCTTTAAAGTCTTAGTTCTATTGATAAAATATCGAAAATGCTTCGGAGAGATAAACAATCCGCTCTTTACCCTAAGATTGGCACCACGAAAAGGCACGAAGCGAATGAGTATTTCGCTTCTATGCGTAACCTTATCTTCCTTGCTTGATATACTTAATTCTATACTAGCCATATTAGTTCCATTTTGGTTGCTGCAAAGATACAACATTTTTGGCAACATTTTGGCAACATCTTTGAAATCTAACGTATTTTTAAGAAACTTTACGAAACAAGCAACAACTATCAACATCTGATTATCAAGCACTTACAATCATCTTAATTTTTCATGAGTTTAAATAAAAATATGCCTATCAGGCGCACAAAAGAAAATGCTAAGTAGTTAATAATTAACTACTTAGCATTTTCTTTTAATATAACTACCTGTCTTTTTACACCTTTTTGTCAGATCCTTCTCCTCAAACAGAGAGATACCTACATCATCCCTTCCAGTTTTTCCTGTGCCTCGCGCATATCTT
>ERZ1023853.43-NODE-43-length-31499-cov-40.496215_pt1 | contig 31499 bp, 28 predicted proteins | sample MGYA00380386_ERZ1023853 | MGnify/ENA primary metagenome ERZ1023853 (study PRJEB33179, sample SAMN07449009) | human gut metagenome | biome: Human-gut; feature: Human associated habitat; material: Faeces | host: Homo sapiens | place: India: Bhopal | collected...
ATTGTTTCCTTTTTCATTGTTGTTAGTGATTAGTGTAATTAGTGATTAATGTTTAGTGATTAGTGTGGGAAGACAAGAAGGAAGCGGGCAGGATGAGCAAGTATCCGTTCAGGGCGATGATTTGACAATGTTGAATGGTGAGTGATGAACTCATTCCTGATGGGGCCCTCGGATTACTCCGGACTGCATCCTGCCGATGCGCTTTCTCTTGTTTCAGATGCGAGGCGGGCAGGGCTACTCTAAGCCGTCGCCTCCTCCTTCTCCAGTGGTTCCGCTACCGCCCTGGTCGGTGTTGTCACCACCAGGGGTATCCTTTCCGGTATCCTTTCCGGTATCCTTCCCGGTATCCGGGTTGGTATCCGGGGTGGTGCCATCACCTAACAGAGTAGAGGCCTTCTTCAGCGTAGCTTCGAGGTTGATGGTCTTGGCGCTGAACTCACCGGTGCCACGAGCACGGAGACGGAAACCGTCGATGTTCTTGGCGATGGTGAACTCCTTCTCTGAGGCGGCTCCCTCCTTGTTGCGGATGCCGATGGAGAAGATGGCGAGGTCGTCAATCTTCACAGCGAAACCCTGCAAGGTGAGTTCCTTGATGCACGATACCATATCGGTAATCATGCCCTTGATGGCTCCCTTTGAGAAAGGAGTGTTGTGGCTAGCCATGTGTTCGGCCAGGCCGTCGATGTCTACCGTCTGAGTGATGACTGGATAGGCGTAATACTTGCCGTATGCCTCTGGCATCTTGGCGTTCTGATTTAGTTTTAGTACGTAAAGCAACATAGTTTTTAAGTGTTTAAATGGTTAATGGTTAATGTTAAGTGGGCGCTGCGCAGTGCCTGATTCTTGAACACGAATCTCTCGAATCTCACGAAATTTTCTCCTCGCGGAGGTTTTGTTTTCCCACACGGATCTCACGGATCTCACGGATTTTTACTCCTTCGGAGTTCTTCCATTGAGAGGCCAAATGAGAATCCCCGTTGCTTGCAACGAAAGAAGATCCGTGGGATCTGTGAGATCCGTGTGCGACTTCTCTTTCTGAATCACATTGCAAAGATACAACATTTCATTTTCCCAACTCACCGATGCTCATTGTTGCTCACCGATACTCACCGATTATCACTGATTAATATCAGGGTTCTCCCAAATGGAAGAAAATATAGGATACTTGCAGGGGATTGAACTCCTTGCAGCTCTTGTTGTATCCACTCTTCTGCAATTGCTCGTAGAGCTGGGTGCATCTTACTATCCATCTCATCAGATGGGCTCTTGCCACGTCCGGGTCGGAATCCGGAAAATAGAGCAGGGCTAACTCCTGCTTGGTGTAACTTCGTAAATCCATTTTCTATAATGTTGAATGTTGAGTGTTGAATGTTGATTTTGAACACGAATCTCTCGAATCTAACGAATCTTTCATTCTGAAGCAACTTATTCGTTTAATTCTTGCAATTCGTGTTCAGTAAACCCAATAAGTAATTCGTGTTCCGAAAAAACAATAAGAAATTCATGTTCAGTAAAAACAGTACGTAATTCGCGTGCAGAGAAATATCTATTAGGGTTATGCTTCGTAACTATGATACTTAGTGGTCGTAACCATGATACTTAGTGGTCGTAACCAAGATACTTAATCCTCCACGGTATCGTTAGGATCGATGAAGGCATCATTGTTGATTTCGCTACCTTCCTTCTCTATCACAGCCCAGCCGTTGCCGTTCTTCTTGTGAATCTTCTTGAATCCAAGACGCTTCATCACGTTACCGATGTTCTGGTTGTTCAGGTTCTGGCGAAGAGCAGGGTTCACACCTATCCTCTCCAGTATCTCAGCACTGTAGCGGAACTTGATAAACTGTAGCGGCGTATCAGGCTCCGGTACCCGGTAGTAACGGAGTATCTGTTCCTCGGCATAGTTGGCTACCATGAAGAGGCGGTTGTGACTGCGCATCAGTTCGATGTCGTCCCTCGTCAGCCAGTATGTCCACTCCAGGGGCTCGCCCTTAGGATGGCTCATCACCTCCTGACCCAGCGCTACTGCCTCGGCAAACACGTGGTCGTAGTCTATCGGGTGCTCTATCGGACTCTCGATGCTCTTTACCAGCCAAGGACAGTAGCGGCGGTTCTCCTCGTCGGTGATGAACTGCTGGCTGTTGGTGGTGCCGCAGAGCGATCCGCGGTGGGGCATCTCCGAACGGTACTTGTCGTAAGGTCGGCGGATGGAGAATGTCACCTTGGTCATGTTGCTCTTGAAGGCGCTCAGGTTCTTGCCGAATACCATCTCAAACTCGTCGAGACAGAGCAGAGCCTTGCTGCTGAAAGCCTCCATGAAGTCCTTGTCGGTATAGGCGCCCGTCGAGTCGTTGAGGAAGTACTGGCGCAACTGTGGGGGCAACATCATGTGGAAGAACGTGGTCTTGAAGATGCCGCCCTTGCCCACGAAGATGAGTATCATCTGGTTCACCACCTTCAGCGTTACCCACGCCACCACCATCGCTACCAGCCACTTCTTGAAGAAATAGCGGAAGAGGCTCTGCGTATGCTCGTTGTCGGGCAGGTTCTCTACCTCGATGCGGTCGGCGAGCTGGTCGATGTAGTCGGGATCCTCTCCCTTCTTCCATTTCGGCAGACTGCGCAGGTAATCGTCCAAGGGGTCGAAGGGCTCGCTGAAGTCGCTGTTGATGATGTTGTGCAAGGTCTTCTCCGAGAGATGCAGTCCCGACTCGTTCATCTCGCTCCAGATGGAGTTCTCGATATTGTCGTCGATGCGTACCCAGTCAGGATACTTGCCGTCTAAAACGAAGCGGCTCTCCACCTCGTAAAATCCCGTCAGCACGTTTCGGCGGAACAGATAGTGGGTGAGTAGCCACTGCTTGATGCCCCTTACCGATGGCTTGGCGCTGCGCCCCTCGCCATGGCGATAGAAATGCCAGATACCAAACTTGTTCAGATGCTTGTAGCGAGACTTGATGACAGAAGCCGTATCTTCGTAGCTGGTGCCAAACTCACGGTCGGCGTAGGTCAGAACTTCTTCCTGCGGGATGCCATAGTAGATGCAGATGTCGGCAAAGTGCCATACGTACTCGTTGTGATGCTCAGGCTCGAACCGGTAGCCCCACAGGTCGAGCAGTTCCTTGATATGGGAAACTGCCTCCTCGATGGTAGGCGCACCCTTGTCGCTTGACTTCGCCTCCTCTTTCACCTTGCTGCTTCGCTTTACTTCCTTGGCGTTTCGCCTGGCAGAATACTTCGCCTGCAATGCCTTCTTCGTGTAGAGGGGCTTCAGGTCCTTCGGTCCCAAGGCAAAAGGCTCGGCATCCCAACGGAAATAGGCATCCGGGTCGTAGGCAAGACCGGCGCATCGGGTGATGTCTACACACTGCTTGTCGGGAGCGATACCCAGGAGCTGGGTGTAGTAAGCCATCGCCTTCTGCAGCACGGCATCGAAGAGTTCGAGCACGCTGATGTCGTCGTCATCCACAGGACGGTAGGCACAGAATACTCTGAATCCCCTGCCGCTCACGGTGATATACTCTACCATCGTATGATTGTCGCCTCTCACCAGTTGGATAAGCTGCTCCATATCTTCCTTTTTCACATGGTCGAAGTCGAGCTGGAACATGTAGGTAGGTTTGAGGAAGTCGGCAAGTTGTCTGCCGTAGCCGTTCATGAGTGCCGAAACCGTGATGGCAGGCATCTCTGGCTTGTACTGGTCGGCAAACTGCTTGCTGATGGCGAGGCGCTTGCGGTAAGTCTCAGTCATCATTCGTAGCTCAGGGCTAGAGGTAATCACGCTCTTGAGATACAACCAGTCGGCGAGTGGATGGCTCTCCGAAGATTTGATACAAGGGAAGTACGATGGCATCGTAGCTGTCCCATTCATGCTGTTGTTTGGGTCTTTTTTCATTTTTTTAAATTATCGATTGTTAATATACTAATCAGTTGTTTGCAACGTTCTCTACGAAAGAGTGTGGGTGAACACTTGGCGATGAAGTCGGTGAAGGGTGAACCCTGATGCCAACCTTTAGCGTTAATAATGTGTTAAAAACACTATATAACCCATTATAATAGAGACTCTTATATTTCTAGCATGCGCTGTATATACAAAGTTCTTTTTACTAGGGTTCACCCCTGAGCCGAAAAGGTGAATGCTTGGGGCAAGTGTTCACCCCGCTGTTCACCAATCGGTAACTTAAGATTGCTTCAGCCCTCGTTCTTGAAAGCTGCTGCGAATTTAAGAAAAAAGGTTGAGACCACCAAGAATCCTGTACCTACATATATAGGTACAAAAAGGCGATGATTTTATAATAGCTTAACAAACGATATTCAAATTTTTTAAATATATTAAGAAATGACACGATTTACAAAAACCAAAAAGGCACTGCGCGCTTTGACGGATACCATCCTCGGCGGCAGTAGCAATGTGGTACGCACCTTAAAGGTGGCTGGCCACATGAATGAGAATTCAGTCAAGCATGTCTAAGAGGGTTATGCCAGTCATACCCAGTCCTACTGCCTGCTTCGTTCTTCGCTGAAGAAGCAACACTGCACCAAAGACCAGGTGATGCAGATAATGGACTATCTTGACAACATGGAAGAGGAGTATCACAAGTCCTATCCCGACGATCCCTGCCCGATGGACGGCGGCTACAAAGCGAGCTTCGAAAGGTTTGTGATAGAATCCTTGAGAGCAGAGTGAGAAATGTTGATTTTTCCCACACGGATCCCACTGATCTCACGGATTTTTAGAAACTTACGATTTTTTTTCGTTCTCAAGCAACATATTCGTGTAATTCGTGTTCAGTAACCCCAATAAGCAATTCGCGTGCAGGTTGATTTTTGAACACGAATCTCTCGAATCTCAGTAAGCATGATACAATGTAACTTTTTTCAAAAACTGATAGGTGTAACTACTTGTAATATAGTGGGGACGCTGTATTGGTGGTATACATATAAAGTATTTAATGATTGAAAAATAAATTAAGTAGATGAAAATAGTATTAAGTACTGATAGTATGATTTCAGCAGTGCGCCTAAAAGGTGCGATATTGCGAGCTGTAAAGGGTGAGAATTCCGATATTTCTATCGAAACCTGGAGCTATGTCAGGACAAGTGATAATTTTGATGTCATATATCATAATAAGGAACAGTATGTAAATGATCCAACAAAGAATGTTCTTTTTAAAGTGGTGCAAGATGGCAATGATGTATTATTAACTGTTGCATGGTGGAAGAGAAACCCTGACCCTTCATGGGAAATAAGAAGTCTTCATGTTGGGCGTTTGGTTGAGCTTTTGTTGACTTATTTCAAAAATAAGTTTATCAGTTTTAAAATTGTGGATTTTAATTAGAAAGATTATGGTTTCAATCACCCGTGAAGATGGAGAGGTCAGCAATGAACTTTTATCAGGAATTACTGATAATTTAAAGTTCTTCATCGAAAATATAACTTGCGTAAGAGAAACATTTGGTTTTAGTCAGACTACATTATCAACGCAATTAAATAAAACGCGTAAAGAATTAGCTGAGTTTATAAAACATAATAATATCAGTGAGAAAGAGAACGAAATAGTTATCCCTAACACTAAGCGTAAAAGCTATCGTAATCTGGAAAGAAGTGTTAGAAGAGCAGAACAAGCTTTTAACTTGATTCCTCCTAGCTATTTAGTTTCATTGGTTTCTTTATTTGATTCTTTTTATGCTGGTCTTGTAAGATGTATTTATAATTTATGTCCTGAAAAATTGCAAGATAGTGATATGTCCTTTAAATATAGAGACTTGAAAGACTTGGATTCTGTTAGAGAGGTAAAGCAGATTATAGTAGAAAATAAAATAGAAAATCTCTTAAGAGGTTCTCATGAGGAGCAATTCAAATGGCTAGCTTCTGCAATAGGAGTTTCTACATTAATGCAGTTTCAAGGATGGAGTGAATTTATCGAAATCACAGAGCGTAGAAATTTATTTGTGCATGCAAATGGAAAAGTTTCAGCTCAATATATAAACATTTGTAAAAAACACAAATCTATTGATGGTAATATTTCTATAGGTTCTACCTTAGAAGTAAGCAAAGAATATTTTGAGAATGCATTTAAAAATTTATATAAGATAAGCATAATGCTTTCTTATATGTTATCTTGTAATGTTTACTTGGCGAAATTTACTGATGATCAGAATTCGGTTGATAAACATTTAATATCTCGCATATTTGAACTTATATCAGATGAATTGTATGACGTTGCAATAGATGTGTCGATATTTGCATTAGGCGTGAAGTTTAAGCATTCTATATACGACAAGTGTTTCTTTACATTAAACTTAGCTCAGGCTTATAAATGGGCAGATAATCAAGAAAAATGTATAGAAGTGCTCAGAAATGAAGATTGTTCAGCATGGAGAGATGAATTCTTGCTTCCAAAATATGTACTAGAAGATGATTACGAAAGTGCATATAATCTGATGGCAAAGGTGGGTGACAACAATGGAGTTCTAACAGCTACAGCTTATAGAGATTGGCCTATCTTTAAAGAAATAAGAAAGGAAACAAAATTCTCAGATTTGTTCCATGAGATATTTGGAGAACAATTAAGAGAAAATGTTAATGTTGGTAACGAAAAAATAAATCATGAAGAAAATGTTGCTAATAAAGAAGTTCAATAAGTAAATCAATTATGAAACAACCAAAGATTTTAGTAGTGATGTTATGCTATAATGCTGTCTTTGCAATTGGGATGTAGCCTTTCCGTAATAGTTCATGCCCAGGCGGTCCCATCCCGCACAATATGGCGAAGACCTTTGATGGTCCGCCAACCTTATAGCGTAGCGGTTCCGAGCACCGAGTAGGGCGGTTACATCCTCTCGTCCCTGAGGGAAGAGAGGCTTGGTGAGAAAGGTGGAGCTCCCTTTGGTTAAAGGGAGACGGAGAAATTCGAAAAATCTTCTTGAATTTTAAGAACTAAAAGATATAAAAACACAATATCATGATGAATGATTTTAAGAATATAAAAATAGCAGTAGCTGGTACCGGCTACGTAGGTCTGAGCATAGCAACGCTATTGTCTCAGCACCATCATGTAATAGCAGTAGATGTAATCCCAGAGAAGGTGGAGAAACTCAACAATAAGATTTCTCCAATCCAGGACGATTACATCGAAAAGTATTGTTATATCGCTGCAGCGTAGGCAAGGACATCTGCTTGCATGAATGCAAGAACTGCGTCGTTCATGCAGCCGATGAAAGCAAGGTAGTAGTTCATGGCTTGGATGGCTATATCGTAGCCGAGAAGAATGGACAACTGCTTGTTTGCTCCTTGAAAGAAGAACAGAGAATTAAAGAATTTGGAAAATAATGGCACAATCAGTAAAAGTTAATTATATACTTAATCTCATTAATACGGGAACGCAGATGCTGTTCCCATTGATAACCTTTCCTTATGTTTGCCGAGTTATAGAGGCTGATGGAATCGGACAGATCAATTTCTTCCAGTCTATCATCAGCTATATCTCCTTATTCACTTGTCTTGGCATTCCGATGTATGCTATCCGAGAGATAGCAAGAGATAGAAATGATGTGGTACAGATGAATCGAACAGCAATGGAGATCCTGTTGTTGCATTCGATGCTGACATTGGTGGGATATGCTATTGTCGCTATCCTTTGTTTGGCAGTTCCGCAGATTCAAGTCAATATCCCATTGTTCTTGATTCTGAGTCTAACCATCTTCTTTACGGCAATAGGATGCGAATGGTTCTATCAGGGAATTGAGGATTTTAAGTATATCACCATACGAGGATTGATTATCAAGACAGTCTCGGTAGTGCTCTTGTTTATCTTTGTGAAGAGCAAGACGGATTTGCTATACTATGGTTGCTATACCGTCTTTGGAGTCTTAGGTGGAAATATCTTCAACTTCTTCCGACTTCGTAAGTACATCCATCGTGAGAATATCATCTTCTCTGAACTTCATATCACACGACATATCAAGCCTGTATTGAAGGTCTTCTCATTTTATGTTGTCACAAGTATCTATCTGCAACTTAATACCATATTGCTAGGATTTTTGAAGGATGCTTTGGCTGTGGGATATTTCGCAGCAGCAACCAAGGTTGTGCAAATGTTGTTGAGATTAGCAGCCTGCCTAGGTTCTGTTATGATGCCACGAGCTTCTCATCTCATAGCAGAAAATAGGGAAAATGAGTTCAATCATCTGATTCAGAAATCATACGATTTCACTCTGGCTATCTCTCTTCCTATAACAATAGGTCTTATATTTTGTGCATCAAGTCTTATCATGGTTTTATGTGGTGCCAAATTTGATTCCTCCATCTTGCCGTCTCAGATTATTGCACCTACTATATTAATGGTTGCAATTTCTAACGTTTTTGGCATTCAGGTGTTGTATCCTAAGGGGAAAATCAATATTGTAACATTGTGTTGCGGTATAGGAGCGATAGCAGATTTGATTCTCAATCTCTGCTTAATCCCGTTCTTCTCTTATATCGGAACGTCAATCGCTTATCTGGGGGCAGAGATTGCAACTACAGTCTCGATGTATTTCATCGGTCGCAGGTATATACCTATAATATATTTTAAAAAATCTCATCTCACTTATGTGTTAGGGTGTGTTGTGATGGCTTTTGCCTTATATGGCGTAAGTCTTTTGCAACTCTCTTCATTGTCAACCCTCGTTCTTCAGGGATGTTGTGGATTATTGGTGTACTTCATTGTTCTATGTGTTTGTAAGGATGAAATGCTGGTTCAATTATTGTCAAAAATTTAAAGATAAAAGTTTTATGAAGAAAGATTACGATTACTTAATCGTAGGCTCCGGTCTTTACGGAGTCACATTCGCTCATCTTGCCCACAAGCAGGGCAAGAAGTGCTTGGTGATAGACAAGCGAGCTCACTTGGGGGGCAATATCTATTGTGAGAGCATCGAGGGTATTAACGTGCATAAGTATGGCGCACATATCTTCCATACATCCAACAAGAAGGTGTGGGACTTTGTCAACTCTATAGTGGAGTTTAACCGCTATACCAACTCGCCAGTTGCAAATTTCAAGGGCAAACTCTATAACCTGCCTTTCAATATGAACACCTTCTATCAGATGTGGGGCGTAACTACCCCAGAGGAGGCGCAGGCAAAGATAGACGAGCAGAAGGCGGAGTATAGTGAAGAGCTGAGAGTGAAGAATGAAAAAATGGGCTTGCCTAACGTGCCTCATAACTTGGAGGAACAGGCGATGCTGCTCGTGGGCAAGGACATTTACGAGAAGCTGATCAAGGGCTATACCGAGAAGCAGTGGGGAAGAAAATGTACAGAACTTCCTGCTTTCATTATCAAGCGCTTGCCAGTTCGCCTCATCTTCGATAATAACTACTTCAATGATAAGTACCAGGGTATCCCTGTTGGTGGTTATAACAAACTGATTGATGGGTTACTTGAAGGAGTTGAGACGAAAACGAATGTTGATTTCTTCGAGAATCGAGAGTATTGGGAGGGCATCGCCGACAAGATAGTCTTCACAGGCAAGATAGATGAGTTCTACGGCTATCAGTTTGGCAAGCTCAACTACCGTACCGTCCGCTTTGAGCAGGAAATCATCGACAAGGCAAACTATCAAGGCAATGCGGTGGTGAATTATACCGAGCGTGAGGTGCCATACACCAGAGTGATAGAGCACAAGCATTTCGAGATGTTTGGTGCCGAGGTATATGATACCCCACAGACCATTATCTCGAAGGAGTATAGCACAGAGTGGAAGGATGGTATGGAGCCATATTATCCTGTGAACGACAAGCAGAACTCCGAGCTGTATGCCCAGTATAAGTCTCTAGCCGATAAGGAGGAGAACGTCATCTTTGGAGGCAGACTAGCCGAGTATAAGTACTACGATATGGCTCCAATTATCGAAAAGGTGATGGAGAGGTTCTAAAAGCTACGTTTAGAAAATCGCTATCTATCCGCATTTTTGAACAAATCGTCGCAGCGTCAAATTCTTAGTATTTGATGTTTGAAAAATATATGTAGAATTATGGACTTCGGCAGGCTGATTGCCATCAGATATTATATTTATGAGCTACTTTTCTGCTGGTGGCATGAAGCCTGCTATGTCCTTTAGATAATTAATAGTAAAATAACTGATTTAAGAAAAATAATGGTTTACTCTATATCTTATGATTTGCATTTTGCAAAGTCGGAATATCATGATTTGTATGATGGTATTAAGGCTTATGGTGTCTGGTGGCATCAGACGGAGAGTGTGTGGTTTGTTAATACAGAAAAATCGGCAAAAGAGGTTCGGGATTATTTATCCCAATTCCTTAAAAAGGATGATAAACTTTTTGTAATTGAGGTGATAAAGCATTGGGCAGGTATTGGCTTTGCTAAAAATGAGTATGATTGGTTAAAAGAAAATTTAGAGTGATATGAAAACAGAACAATTGATATCGTTGCTTGATATCGTTTCTTTTATCGTTGGGATAGTTTCAATTGTTTTGGCTATAGTTTCTCTTGTATTGAGTATTCTGTTCTATAAATGGGGAGCAAAAGCTAGCGAGGAATCTTCTCGGTTATCGGCGAACATCGAAGCTCATACTAAGTATCTAAAAGATTTATTTGATCAGATGCTTAAAACTACTTTTGAAATGATTAGAGAACACAATCAAGCAATGGATAGACGTTTCCTCAATTTACCAGGAGAAACAGAATTAAAGAGTCAAAGCAAAATAGATATTGATATCTTTGGTGACTTTGTTAATCATGATTCCTTGAAACTCTCGGATTTAGCGTCTAAATATGATGTTAATGTTAAAATTATAGAAGAAGTCATTAAAGATATATCTAAAAGAGGTGTGCTTGTATTAGAGATAGATGGAGAATATGCCAAAGTTGTTAAACGAGCAGCAACAAATGGGCAAGCTACGGAAACGGATGTTAACGGTAGTAATGATGGTTATGGTTCTAATTTTTAGATATATTTACTAATAATTTTCGCTAATGTTTTATTTTGTATTATTTATTTTGTCAATAATTATATATTATATATTTGACAAAAAAGGGAACAATGTGAAAAATAATGGATGGATAGGCTTATCTCTAATGACATTGTTGCTTTGTGTGGTTGCCGGATGTCGTGATTATGGTATAGGTACGGATACATTATATTATTCTGGAGATTATTTCTATTTTTCTAATCATTTTACTTTGATAGAAGTCTTAAATAAAGACAAAATAGGCGAGCAATTAGCAGTGGGCTATTTCTTGTTGAATAAATTAGCTATAAGTCTCTATAATGATATGTCTAGTCCTCTGTTTCTTACTGAATTTTGTATATTGGGGGGTTCTTTATTTGTGTTTAAAAAGTTTCAGCATTTATATAGGTTTAATTATTTGTTATTAATTGCATTGTATTTGTTCTTATATTATAATCAAACCTTGAATTATATGAGACAGTTGTGTGCTGTTACTTTTACTTTTGCTTCATATTATAGTTTCATTATAAAAAAATATCGTCAGTGTTTAATTTGGCTATTTGTGGCTTATTTGTTTCATACTTCAGCTGTTGGAGGAATTATACCAATAGCGATTTATTGTGTGGCAAATGTTGAGGCGAAAAAGAAGAGAAAAATACTTGTAATTATTTATCTTTTGGCATTGGTAGTGGCTTCTCTGGCTTTTAATGCTTTATTGGTGTTTATGGCTGGTAATGGTTTCTTATTGGACATCTATGCAGAACGTTATGGTAAGGATAATAATTTCGGTGGTGATTTTTCAACCTCACAAGTTCTTTATATATTGATAGGATATCTATTGATACTTATATCATATAAAAAAAATATATTAACAATAAAGCAAAATTATTTAGCTTTTTTGTTGCATACAACAAATTTAGTTATGGTTCTAATGGGCTTATATGCTTTCTTCTTGTTTAGAATTGCATTTTTTGTAGCTTTACCAGACTTGTTATACCAAGTAATCATATTAAGCTCTAAAAAAGTGAATCTTTTAGTTAGATTCGTATTCGTAATTCTTACCATGTTACTGTGGTTGAACTTATATATTATACATAACAATTGTGAAACATTCCCATATAAATCTCATATTTTAGGTTTTTATTAAAGTTAAATTACAATGGAAAAAATATTGTCTATTATTATTCCTGTTTATAATGTCGAGCAGTATTTGGATAAGTGCTTGTCATCAGTGCTCAATATTAATCAGAGAGAAGAAATTGAAGTTTTAGCTATTAATGATGGTAGTACGGATGGTTCTTTGGAAATTCTGAAGAAATTTCAGAAAGAATATCCGTCTGTATTACAGGTCATAGATAAGCAAAATGGCGGACATGGATCTGCGTGGAACGAAGGATTAAAATTGGCCACAGGCAAATACATTAAGTTTTTAGATAGCGATGATTGGTTTTCAAATTTGGATAGATTAATTCGTTTGTTGAAAAATCTTGATGTTGATGTTTTGTTTAATAATTTAAACATCTATTACAGTGTGTCAAATACTAATAAATTAGTAAAGATTCCAATTGAAGCTAATAAAGTAATTGATGCTGATACTTTCGGCTGGGATTCAATTCGTTTTGGTTCAGATCTTACAAATTTCCACTATTGTGTTTATCGTCGAAATCTTCTTCAACCATTATATCCATTATTCTTGGAAAAAACAAGTTTTGATGATGGTATATTATTTGTAGCTCCGCTTATTTATTGTCGAAGTATTTTTTATAGCGATTTTGAAGTTTATAATTATCTTCTTGGAAGAGAAGGACAATCAATGGGGAAAGGTAGTGATGTTGTTAAGAAAGTAAGACAAATTTATAATGTAAGAATGAACATCTTGCACTTTTGTCATACTCATAGCACTAGTTCTACATCTAAAATAGCGAAGTTGGTAAAGATTCAAAATAGTTTAGTTTTAAAATTGTTTGCCATATTGAATAGATTGCCACTAGAAGAAAGCAAAGAGAAAACTGTATCTTTATACCAAGAGTATCTTTTGCTTCCTGCTAGGGGTAAGAATTTTTACATACGAATGTATGAAATGTTGCCATTTAATGTCTATTGGTTTATACTGAACAGTTTGAAGAAATGGTTAAAGTAAACTCTACCTTAATGGGTCCTATCATTCTTAAGTCTTCTTCTTTCACCATCATCATCAATGAGGCACGTCCTGATTCCTGGCCAGACATCGTATGGCGAGATGCTCGTGATGCGGGAGCGAATGTGTTGCTGGATAGCAGCAAGCCGCTCCCTTCCTTTCTGCGAAAGCTGCGCCAGATTCATTTCTCTAATATTGCGAATCGCAAGGTGTGGCTGCCTTTGAAGAGGGCTTGGGATTTCTCCAATACATTGCGAATCTCAGATTTGGACCGTATAAAGCGCAATTATGTCATCTTCCAGACGGGTATCAAGTTCTCGGCTCATTATATTGAGCGGCTCAAGCGAGAGAGGAATGCTTGCATCGTGCTCTATATGCCCGACAATGTTCGTACAATGAATATAGCACAGACACGGGAGGAATTTGAGCGATTCAAGGAGCATTATCACATCGACCAAGTGTATTCCTTTGACAAAAAGGATTGTGAGGAGTTTGAAATGGAGTTCTTCGATTTTTACTCGATGTTACCTACTAATGTTGAAAAAAAGGAAGTATTTGATGGCAAACCGAAAATTCTATATGTTGGAGGATGTAGAAGCAAGGAACGATTAAATACGCTTCATGCTTTATATGATAATTTAAAAGATAAAGCTCATTGCACCTTTTATTTAAACGGAGTGGAGCCAACTGATGCTTCTCGCAATGGCATTGTTTATAATCATCCTTTGACTTATGCTGAAGTGATAGGACTTGTTCTGCAGCATGATATTATCGTTGAACTCATGAATGGTGCTCAAGCTGGTAATACTCTTAGATTGAAAGAGGCTGTATGCTATAATAAATGTTTGCTTACGAATAATCTTACTGTTAAGGATTCACCTTATTATCATGCAGATTTTATGCAGGTGTTTAAGAAGGTTAATGATATAGATTTGTCTCGTTTCACAATGGATGTGGATTATAAATACAATGGTGAATTCTCTCCTTGTAAACTTATGGAAAGAATAATAAATAAAGATAATATAGAGTAGTTTTTTATTTATAATCTAAAAGGAGCAATAAAATAGATTTTCTCATAATGCAAATTATAGAAAAATAAAATAGTCTAAAAATATAATTTAACAATGAAAACTGTTATTACATACGGCACGTATGATCTTCTTCATCAAGGTCATATAAATCTCTTGCGTCGAGCTAAGGAACTTGGTGATTATCTTATTGTTGGTGTTACCAATGATAGCTTCGATAGAGATAGAGGTAAATTGAATGTTCGTAATAATGTCTTAGAACGTGTGGAAGCTGTTAAATCTACTGGTTATGCTGACAAGATTATTATTGAGGACTATGTGGGGCAGAAAATTGATGACATCCAAAAATATAATGTTGATATTTTTGCTATTGGTTCGGATTGGGAAGGTAAGTTTGATTATCTAAATGAATTTTGTAAGGTGGTTTATCTTCCTAGAACGCAGGGTATATCATCTACAATGTTACGTAACGAATCTCAAGATGTTGTAAGGGTAGGTATAATAGGTTGTGGTCGTGTTGCTGATAGATTCCCATCAGAGGCTACTGTGGTAAGTGGTGTAGAAGTTGTGGCTGTTTATGATATTGATGAGTCTAAAAGCAAGAGTTTCATTTCTAGACATGAAAATTTAATAACTTGTAGTAACGTGGAAGAAATATATAATTCTGTCGACGCAGTCTACATTGCTTCTCCGCATCTTTCTCATTATCAGAATATCAAGAGTGCAATTCTTGCCCATAAGCATGTGCTTTGCGAAACACCTATGGTATTGAAGAAGGATCAGGCCCAGGAATTGTATCAATTGGCAGAGGATAATGGTGTCATTTTGATGGAAGCCAACAAGACTGCTCATTGTCCTGCTTTTAACCACTTGATGGTTATCATCAAGTCTGGTTTGATAGGTGATGTGGTTGACATAGAAGCTTCTCTGTCACAACTTCTAGACAAAAAAGGTCGTGAATTTGATCCTGAGCAAGCTGGTGGCTCTATGTATGAGGAGGGCAGTTATCCCTTGCTCCCTATCATCAAGTTGATGGGTATCAATTATGAAAAACTGAATCTTTATTCACGCATGGAGAATAGCATTGATGTTTACACCCGTGGTGTATTTCATTATCCTAAGGCTACTTGCTCTTTTAAAGTTGGTCTGGGTGTGAAGACTGAAGGATGTTTAGTTATTTCCGGAACCAAAGGATATGCTTACGTTCCAGCTCCATGGTGGAAGACTGATTATTTCGAGTTGCGCTATGAAAACCAGAATGATAATAAGAAGTATTTCTATAAATGGGATGGTTTTGGTTTGCGCTATGAGATACAGGAGTTTATTAGCTGCATCGTGAACAAGCGTTTCTCTTCTGCTCGTTTGCGTAGAAAGGAAAGTGTCTGTATGGCGCAAGTGATGGAGCAATTTACTGAGAGAAAAAACTTTTTTGAGATATAACTTAATAGATAACGTTATGAATGATAAATCTACATATAGCGTCACAAATGTTTTTGATGCGAAATTTAAGCCTTTGAAGTCATATAAGCATATTGTATTTTGTTTTCCTCATGCTAACTCTTTGGGTATAGTAAGAGCTATTGCAAAAGGAGGATTGAATCCGATTGTAGTCAGTATAGGTGCAATTGATGAAGATAGTGGTTTTTTCTATAGTAAATATATAAAAGAGTGTTATCGCTTTTCAACACCAGATGAAGGGATCGATTTTATTATAAGAAATTTTAGTGATGAATATCATAAAAATTTCTTGTATTTGAATACAGATTTTGGCATTCGAATATGTGATGAACGATATGAAGAGTTAAAAAATAATTTCTTCTTTTTTAATTCTGGTGGAGCAAATACTTTAAGTCCTTATTTGAATAAGGATAAATTATGCGATTTGGCTGTCTCATGTGGTTTGCCTGTTCCCGGTTTTGAAATTGTAAAAAGAGGTTGTTTGCCTCAAAAACTAAAATATCCAATTTTTATTAAGACTAACAATTCTTTTGCGAATTGGAAAGCAGATGCAGGAATTGCCCATGATGAGAGTGAGCTGGTTGCACTATGTGGAAATTTTATTTCTGACGAATGGATGATGGAGGATTATATTGATAAGAAATACGAAGATTCATGGCAAGGTATTTCTGTAAATGGGGGGGCACAAGTCTTTATGCCTTACAGAAAGCGGTATGTTCGTCTTCGCAAGAATGATTATGGTACCTATATGTATTATGAGAAATGCCAACCACCAAAGGAAATTGCAAATGGCATTCAACAGATGTTGCGTAGAATGAATTTCTCAGGTTGCTTCGAAGTTGAGTTCTTGCTTGATAAAAACGATAAATTACATTTTTTGGAAATTAATCCTCGTTTTTCAGCTTCTAACCAAGGTATGTTGGCTGGTGGAGTCAATATGCCATTGGAATGGGCTTTGTCAGTTTTGTATGGTAGGGTTGACGACAGTAGTATAAAACTGCATAATAAACCTTTTTATGCAATGAATGAATTTACGGATTTTGCTAAGCACGTTCTTACTGGGCATGTATCTGTTTTTAATTGGATTAAAGATTGGAGAAATTCTTCGTGTTTATTTTATTATCAAAAGGGGGATACTTCTCCTTTTTATAGTGAATTGAAAATAAGGATAATCCGAAAATTACGAAAAAAGTAAAAATACAATTATGATAAATTTTACAGTAGGCCCTGTGCAGTCAAGTGATGCTGTACGAGCAATCGGTGCCGAACAGGTACCTTATTTCAGAACATCAGAATTTTCTGATGTTATGTTTGAGAACGAGAGACTCATTAAGAAGTTTGCAAAAGCTTCTGATGATTCTAAAGTCGTATTCTTGACTTCTTCAGGTTCTGGAGCGATGGAGACAGCTATCATGAATACCCTTACGCCAAATGATAAAGCTTTGGTAGTGAATGGCGGTAGCTTTGGACATCGTTTTGTAGAATTGTTGGAACTTCATCATGTTCCATATACTGAAATCAAGTTGGAGCATGGTAAAGCTTTAAAAGCTGAGCATCTTGCTCCATATGAGGGACAAGGTTATACTGCTTTTTTGGTGAATAAGCATGAGACTTCAACAGGTGTTCACTATGATATGAACTTGATTAGTGATTTTTGTAAGCATAATCATCTTTTCTTAATAGTTGACTGTATCAGTACATTCTTGGCAGATCCTTTTGATATGAAGGAATTGGGTGCAGATATCATGATTACTGGAAGTCAGAAAGCTTTGGCTTGTCCTCCTGGTATTTCTGTTATGGTTCTTTCTCCAAAATCTATAGAGAGAATTAACAATACAAAGTGTGTATGTCAGTACTTCGATTTGCAGATAGCTTTAAAGAATATGGAGCGTGGACAGACTCCTTGGACCCCAGCTGTTGGTATTCTTCGTCAGATTAATGCTCGTTTGAAAGAGATTGACGCCAATGGTGGTGTTGAAGGAGAAATCGCTAGAATTGGTGCTTTGGCAACTTACTTCCGAGATAAAATAAAGGATTTGCCTTTTGAAATTGTTTCTGAATCACTTTCTAATGCAGTTACACCGCTTCATCCAACCACTGCTTCTGCATATGATATATTCTTAAAGATAAAAGATGAGTATGGTATGTGGATTTGTCCAAATGGTGGCGATATGAAGGACACGATTTTCCGTGTCGGGCATATTGGAGCATTGAGTACAGAAGATTATGATAAGTTGGTGGCAGCATTTAAGAATTTACAAAATAAAGGTTTCATTTAATTTTAAGAGATATGATTATAGGTGCTTGCGGTTATGGAGCTACAGGTTCCAGTGCTGTATATGATTTAATTAGAGAATTTCAAGAGGTTCAATCTCTTGATTTTGATTCAGAATTTACTTATACGTATCAAGTGGATGGATTGCAAGATTTGCAATATCATCTGACGAGTCATTATTCAAAAGGTTCATCAGGTGATGCAGCAATTAGACGTTTTATAAAACTGTCAAGGTTTGCTAAAACTCCCTTCATGCATTATCAGGTCCCTCCTAAGGAATATCTTAGGATAACTGATGAGTATATAGACAGCATAGTTCAAGGTAAGTTTATAGGTTATGAAACTTATGATATCTGTAATACTGGATTATTTAGAAGATTCATAAATTTGGCTTTTATTAAATTTATCATTGTAAATTTTCAAAAGAAATTCAAAAAGCCATATAATTTTTGGCCTTTGAGAAATGTTTATGTAAGTATTTCTCCGGATGATTTTATTGAGAAAAGTAAGGCTTATGTGCGTCGTTTGTTGGAAGCAATGGGATATGATTTATCAAAGCCAATTCTTTTAAATCAGCCTTTTGAAGGTAATGCACCAGAGCATAGTTTTCCTTTCTTTGATGAACCGAAGGCTATTATTGTAGATAGAGATCCAAGAGATTTATATGCATTCTATCATAAGGTATTGGTTGATGAATGCCGTTTCCTTCCTATCGATAATGTGAAATTATTCGTAGAACAGTATCGTCGTATTCGAATGAATCAAAAAAGAATAGATGATGAATCAAAACTATTTGTAAATTTTGAAGACTTAATCTATAATTATGAGGAAACGAAGGATAGAATTATTGCATTTTGTGGTTTAAAAAATCATACTTATCCTAAGAAGTATCTTAATCCTGCAAAATCTATTAATAATACCCAATTATATAAGATGTATCCAGAAATGGCGGAGGACATAAAGTATATAGAGGAAAATCTTAAAGAGTATCTTTTCGATTTTTCAAAATACGGTGAAGTTCGTCATGATGGGACAATCTTTTAATATGATGAAGAGTATAGCATTATTTGTAGCTGATAGTAACGGCTGTTATCCAGTACCTGCTTCGAAAGGTGGTGCAGTATCAACTCTTGTTGAACTGTTAGTTGAGGGAAATAATAGGAAGCAGCTTGTTGATATGACGCTTGTGTCATATTTTGACAAAAAAGCTTTTGAGTTATCTAAGAAGTATCCTAATGTTCATTTCATTTGGATAAAAGTACCTTGGATTGTTAAGTTGATGGATAAAATACTTTTTGCCATGGTTTCCAAATTCACCAATCTAAAGGCTACTTCATTTAAAAGTCTGGTATCATTACTTTATTATACTTTTAAATCTTCTCGTATAATCAAAAAGCTAAATTTTGACGCCGTAGTCTTAGAGCATAATATCCCACAGGTTTGGATGATAAAATGGAGTGGGTATAATGGCAAATATTTCCATCATCTCCACAATCTTCCTCGAACTAATGCTAAGTGTATGGATGCTTTGAATAAGTGTACAAAGTTTCTTTGTATCAGTCAGTATATGGTGAATGATATTATGAGTGAAGATAGTCCTATTGGACCTGTCTCTCTAGAACGTACAAAAATATTGTTCAATTGTATTGATACATCCTTGTTTAGACCTATAGAACGGGAAAAGTTGAAAGTAAATAAGACCGACTATGGCATTGATGTTGATAGTCGAGTTTTGCTTTTTGCTGGACGAATAACCTGGGAAAAGGGAATTGATAAGGTTTTGGAGGCATTCGATTATATCAAGCATAATCATGTGGAACTATTGGTTGTAGGTGATATGGCTATGGCTCTTCAGGAAAAATCTCCTTATGCAGATAAACTAATAAAGTTAGGAGAAAAATATCGAGGAAGAATTCATTTTACAGGATATGTCGAGCATGATAAATTACCAGAGTTATATAATCTTGCAGATATTGCAGTTTTGCCTTCTATGTGGGAAGAGCCTGCTGGATTGACAATGGTAGAAGCCATGGCTTGTGGAACTCCTGTTATTACCACTAAGTCTGGTGGTATCCCAGAATATGTGGCTGATGCTGGTATAGTCTTGGAACGAAATGAAAACTTATCCCGAGAAATTGCTTCAAGTATTGATTTGCTTTTAGAAGACAGAGACCTTTATCAAACTTTACGCAATAAGGGTATAGAAAGAGTAAGAAAGAATTTTGATTCTTCTGACTATATAGACAAGTTTTGTGAAGCAATCAAATGATGTCTAATTCTCTACTATTTTTTTTAAAAAAAGGTATTTTTACTTTTAAATGAAAGTGGGTTAAAGATACTTTTTAAAGTATGATTTAATAAAAAAAACACAACATGAAAGTAGTTTTGCTTGCCGGTGGCTTCGGCACAAGAATCAGTGAAGAATCTCAATTTAAGCCAAAACCAATGATTGAGATTGGTGGTATGCCAATATTATGGCACATCATGAAAGAGTATTCTTATTTTGGCCACAATGAGTTCATCATTTGTGCAGGTTATAAACAAGAGTACATCAAGGAATGGTTTTCTAACTATTTCTTGCATCAGAGTGATGTAAGTTTCGACTGGCGTAATGGGGGTAATGAAGTTACCATTCATCATAGTGAATTGGAACCTTGGAAGGTAACTGTTGTTGATACGGGTTATGATACCATGACTGGTGGTCGTATTAAGCGTGTTCAGAAGTATGTGGGTGATGAACCTTTCTTCATGACTTACGGAGATGGTGTCTGTGATGTGGACATCAATAAGCTTTTGGAATTTCACAAGAGTCATGGAAAGATAGCTACTCTTACTGCTGTGAAAATGGCACAGGAAAAGGGTGTGCTGAATATTGGTGGTGATAATGCCGTAAAGTCTTTCAGAGAGAAGAATATCTCGGATGGTGCTCCAATCAACGCTGGTTACATGGTATTAGAACCTGCAATTTTCGATTATCTGAGTGGTGATGACTGTGTGTTTGAGAAAGGTCCATTGGTTAAACTTGTTGAGGAAGGACAACTGATGTCTTATGTTCATGAAGGATTTTGGCAGTGTATGGACAATGTTCGCGAGCGCGATATGCTTGAGACTTTGCTTAAAGCTAACCAGGCTCCTTGGAAACGTTGGGAGCGTGAAGTACCAATGAAGAACTATTAATAAAGGTATATATGATTGATATTTTTAATAATTTCTATAAAGGAAAGCGAGTTCTTGTAACTGGTCATACTGGTTTCAAAGGAAGTTGGCTTTCCATCTGGCTACATGAATTAGGTGCCGAGGTAGTAGGAGTAGGCCTTGACCCATTTTCTGAGCGTGACAATTTTGTACTTTCAGGCATCGGCTCAAAGATAAAGGCTGACATCCGTGCTGATATTCGTGACGGAGAGAAAATGAAGCAAATCTTTGCTGAATATCAGCCTGAGATTGTTTTCCACTTGGCTGCGCAGCCATTGGTTCGCCTTTCCTACGAGATTCCTGTAGAGACATACGAAGTGAACGTCATGGGAACTATTCATATAATGGAAGCTATCCGTGCTACCAAGAGTGTGAAAGTGGGTGTGATGATTACTACCGACAAGTGCTATGATAACAATGAGCAATTGGAAGGATATGTAGAGACCGACCCATTTGGTGGTTATGATCCATATAGTTCTTCTAAGGGTGCTTGTGAGGTGGCTATTCAGTCATGGAGACGTTCTTTCTTCAATCCTGCTGACTATGGAAAGAAGCACACCGTGAGTCTTGCTTCTGTAAGAGCTGGTAACGTAATAGGTGGTGGTGACTGGGCAAAAGATCGTATTATACCAGACTGTATTCGGGCTTTGGAGACAACCAAGGTGATAGATATCCGTTCTCCAAAGGCTGTTCGTCCATGGGAGCATGTGTTGGAGCCATTGTCTGGATATATGCTCTTGGCTCAGAAAATGTGGAATGATCCTACAGGTTACTGCGAAGGATGGAACTTTGGCCCGGAAGCAGACAGCGTATTAACCGTTTGGGAAGTTGCGTCTGCCATCGTTGAGAATTTCGGCTTTGGTGAGTTGAAGGATGTTTCTGATCCGAATGCTCTCCATGAGGCAAATCTTTTGATGCTCAATATCAATAAGGCAAAGACCCGTTTGGGATGGAAGCCAAGACTGAATGCCAAGCTGTGTGCCATGCTCACCTCTGATTGGTATAAACGATACAAAACAGAAAATGTATATGACCTCTGCGTGGAGGAAATCAATAAATTCATAGGATAATGAAAGCTTTTGTAACTGGTGCAAGTGGTTTTATCGGTTCATATTTAGTAAAAGCACTTGTTGATGATGGACATGAAGTACTCTGTTTAAAAAGAATTACTTCAAAGTTAGATTCATTGGATGGATACGAAAAACGTGTAAAATGGGTGAATACTTCTGATAATTGGCAGGAGGCTTTCATAGAGTTCCAACCATATATAGTATTTAACTTAGCCTGGAATGGTGTTGCAGCAGCAGATAGAGTTGTTTGGGAAAAGCAAGTTAGCAATATTGCTATGCAACAAGAGCTACTTGATTTAGCATTAAAATCTGGCTGTAAGAAATTCGTAGGTACGGGATCGCAATCAGAATATGGGGATTTTAATGAAAAAATTGATGAGGAATATCCTGTAAACCCTAAAACTGCTTATGCTGCGGTAAAGGCTGCATCTTTAACTATCATGAAAAGTTTTTGCGAAATCAATCATATTGATTGGTATTGGTTTAGGTTGTTTCCTTTGTTCGGTCCTCATGAGGCTGATAAATGGTTAATTCCTTCACTTATAAGAAGTATTTCTAATGATACACATATGGATCTAACACCAGGAGAGCAGAAACTCGCTTATTTATATGTAGGTGAATGTGCCAAAGCTATAGAAATGGCTATTTATGCAGATAATAAGAGTGGTGTTTATAATATCTGTTCAGATAATCCAACTTCGTTAAAAGAGTTGGTAACCAATATTCGTGATAGAATAAATCCTGACTTTAAACTTAATTTTGGTTCCCTTCCTTACAGATATGGTCAATGTATGTACATGGAGGGGGATACAACAAAGTTACGAGATAACATATACAACTTAAATACTTCGGATTTTGAAGTCCAATTGGATAATACCATAAAATATTATTTAAAACGATATGACAATGAAAAATAATGAATTGTTTCAAAAGGCTCAGTCTGCAAGATATTTAGCATTGGAGCTTGCACATAATGCTAATGAGTCTCATTCAGGAGGAGCGATGTCAATGGCAGATGTCTTAATTACGCTTTATGCTAATTATCTAAATAATACTCCCCAAACTCAAAATGAAGTTAATCGTGATCGTTTTATTTTGAGTAAAGGTCATTGCTGCTCTTTATATTATGCAATTTTAGCTGAGATGGGGTTCTTTACCAAGCAAGAACTTTTGGATAACTTTGCAAAAAATGGAACCCATTTCTTTGCTCATGCATCCCACACCCTTCCTGGTATAGAACTTTCTACAGGAAGTCTTGGTCATGGATTACCTGTTTCTTGTGGCTTGGCTCTTGGTTCTAAGCGTAGCGGTTTAGGCTTTGATGTATATTGTATAGTAGGTGATGGAGAAATGGATGAAGGTAGTAATTGGGAAGCTATTATGATGGCTGCTCATAATAAGCTAGATAATCTTTGCCTCATTATCGATAAGAATCAGATGCAAGCATTGGGTGATACCAAAGATGTGCTATGCTTGGACCCATTGGCAGATAAATTGAAAAGTTTTATGTGGAATGTAGTAGAGATAGATGGACATGATTATGATCAGATCATCTCTGCTTTTGATAATTTCAAGAACTGCAAAGGTAAGCCAACTGTAATTGTCGCAAATACGGTTAAAGGAAAAGGAGTCAGTTTTATGGAACACAATCTTAAGTTCCACTATAGTGCTCCTACTGATGTTGAATTAATGAAGGCTAAGGAAGAATTATTATGAGAACTAATTTTATAAATCAACTTATTGAAGAAGCTCGCCGCAATGAAAAGATATTTCTCTTAGTTGGCGATTTAGGATATCATGTGATTGAACCATTCGCAGAAGAGTTTCCTGACAGATTTTTAAATGTAGGAATTGCTGAGCAAAATATGGCGGGGATTGCTGCAGGTCTTGCTATGACCGGATATAATGTATATTTCTATTCTATTGGAAATTTCCCAACTATACGTTGCTTGGAACAAATTCGTAACGATATAGCTTATCATCAGGCCAACGTTAAAGTAGTTTCTGTTGGAGCTGGTTATGCTTATGGAAGTTTGGGAGCTACCCATCAGGCAACCGAAGAAATCGGTGCATTACGAGTCTTGCCTAATATGGTTGTCGCAACTCCTGGAGATCCTCTTGAAGCAAGAGCTATTACAAAAATATCTGCTTCATATGATGGTCCAATGTATATACGTTTAGGAAAAGCTGGAGAAAAGACTGTGCATTCTGAGGATAGTATAGATTTAAAAATTGGTGATATCTGTAGTGTAATAACACGTGAAGGAAATCAAACAGCAGTTTTTGCGTGTGGTAATATCTTAGATGCTGCATTGCACCAGATTAACGAAGAAAACTTGAATTATGATCTTTATAGTGTTCCTTTTGTTAAACCTATAAATAAGGAACAACTGATAAACATAGTTAAAACGCATCCAGCTGGCCTTATCACGATAGAAGAACATCAAAAGTCCTGCGGTATGGGATCTGCTATTGTGGAAATTTTGAATGATCTTTATTATGAAGGTAATATAGAAGTCTATCCAAAAGTAAAACGCATTGCAATACCTGATGAGTTTGCTGATGTTGTTGGTACACAAGTGTTTTTGAGAGAGCATGAAGGGCTTAAACTGTAGTGCTTTCAAATATTTGTTGAATACTAAAATAATTGTTTATGAATTTCGTATTCCATAGCAGTGATTTATTTTCTGCAGTTCTTGTTGTTTCAATGGTTTCTATCATGGAAAATAACCAAAAAGAAGAGTCTCTTGTTTTCTATATAATAGAGCATGGTATCACAAAAGAACATCAGCAGAAAATTAAAGATCTGGTTGGTAAGTATCCAAATTCTAAAGTTGTTTTTATCCCAATGCCAAACATCAATGAGAAGTTTGGCTTGGGATTGAAACAAATTAAATCAATTTGGCTATTTGATTCTTATTGTAGGTTATTCTTGGGAACTTTGCTGCCGGATGATGTTGACAGAGTACTTTACTTAGACTGTGATACGCTATGTAATGGTAGTTTGCATGATTTTTATTATCTCAATTTTGGAGATAATTATGCAGCAGGTGTTATAGACTGTTTGTCTGAAGCTTATTATGATTTGTTTGATATGGATAAGACTTCAAGATATTGTAACAGTGGCATGCTGCTTTTTAATATAAAAAAGTGGCGAGAAGATAACATGGAAACCGTTGTTGCTAATTATGTCCGCTCTAAAAATGGATATGTATTCTTCATGGAACAAAGTGTTCTAAATATTCTACTTCAAAATAGAATAGTGATTGTACATCCGAAATACAATACATATACTTTGATGGTGGCTTTTACTCATGATAATCTAAGAAAACTGAGACGTTGTGTAAGATATTATACAGACAGAGATATTAATGAAGCTGTGAATAACCCTATTCTGATACATCTTACTAATGGATTTTTTGTGAAAGGTCGTCCTTGGATTGAAGGTAATGAACATCCGTTCCGTCAGCTTTACATGAGATATAGAGCTATGACTCCTTGGAAAGATGAACCTCTTTTCCCAGACAAAAGCAATCGGAAACAAAAGGCGGTCGTAACGATAGTGAAAATCTTGCCTCAGAATTTGATGTGCTCAATTGTAGGATGGATTTATAACGTTTGGCGGCCAAACCATATAAAAAAGAGCATGGTATGATTCTTTTTGAGTTATTACAAGTCGCTATTGATGTAAAGGATGGAAGCTCTCTAACTGCAACTTCTTCGGATTGGAAGAAGTTTTATTCCTTCTGCAAAAAACAGGCATTACTTGGTATTGGTTTTTCTGCTTTAGAGAAGATTGGCTCATGTCCAAAGAATTTGATGTTGTCATGGTATGGAGTTGTGCTACAGATAGAGAAGCGAAATATCGAGATGACCAAAGCTTGCAAGGAAGTGAGTGAAGCTTTTGGCAACGATGGCTTTGACTCTTGCGTTTTAAAGGGGCAAGGTAATCTTTTGAATTATCCAAAAGAAATTCGAAATCGCCGTCAACCTGGTGACATTGATTTATGGGCATCTCCTAAGAATGGTGGAAATGCTCAGAAGAAGGTGATTGGCTATGTGAAAGGGAAAGGAAACTCTCAAGTTGGATCCAATTATCTTCATATCGATATGTTGTGGAACTCCAATATAGAAGTTGAGGTGCATTATCGTCCACGATTTCTGGTTTCTCCTTATCGTAATTATCTTATTCAGAAATGGTTTGCGAGTAGAAAGGAAGCCTGTATGAGCAATAGGTGCCAGGATGGTTTTTCTGTACCTCCCACATCTGTTAATGTGGTTTATCAAATGAGCCATCTCTTCAGTCATTACTTTGATGAAGGATTGGGTATGAGACAGTTGTTGGACTATTACTTTGTTCTTGAAAAATGGAAGGACGAAAGGAAAGAAGATAATGTGCTGAAGATATTGCAAAGTTTTGGAATTGGAAAATTCTCTGCAGCAATCATGTGGGTATTACAGAAAGTCTTTGCGATGCCTCATGAATATATGATATGTGAGCCTGATGAGAAAAAGGGAAGAATTCTTCTTGATGAGATAATGCAAAGTGGCAACTTTGGTCAATATGATACCCGTGGCGCAGATTTGAAGAATGGAGGAACTATCAAACATGGTATTTGGAAGTTGAAGCGAATTATGCGACTTGTTGGTAGTTATCCTGAGATGGCACTTTGGGAACCATTCTTTAGAGTGTGGCATTATGGATGGAGAATCATCTACAAATAACAAGCATATTCAAATTGAGTTATTGATATAGATAGAAAGATGAATGTAATAAAGACTGATATTGAAGGCGTGCTCATCATTGAGCCTCGCCTGTTTAGAGATGCTCGTGGCTATTTCTTCGAGAGCTTCAGCGAGCGGGAGTTTAAAGAGAAGGTGGAGCCATTGGTGGGCTACAAGGTGGAGTTCTGCCAGGACAACGAGAGCATGAGTTCTTATGGTGTAATGCGTGGCTTGCATTTCCAGAGACCTCCGTTTACCCAGAGCAAGTTGGTGAGATGCGTGAAGGGTAGAGTGCTGGATGTTGCCGTGGATATCCGTAAGGGTTCGCCGACATACGGCAAGCATGTGGCTGTGGAACTGACTGAAGATAATCATCGTCAGTTCTTTATTCCTAAGGGGTTTGCGCATGGCTTTGCTGTGCTGTCAGAGACTGCGGTATTTCAGTATAAGTGTGATAACTTCTATCATCCTGAGGCTGATGGGGGTATCTCTATCTTGGATGAATCACTCGGGATTGATTGGCGCATTCCTACGGAACATGCTAATCTTTCCGAGAAGGATACGAAACATGAGGTGCTGAAGGATTTTGAAAGTCCTTTTGAATACTAAAAGAAAGAGGCTTTCCTAAAAATATTGAGGTGATTTTTTTCGAAAACCTACCCGTCCTTCCTTACCGTTAAGGAATGCTCCACCTCTCACCCCAGCCCTCTCTCCTCAGGAGCGAGGGAGGAAACCGCCCTACAGTGCTGAATTTTCTACCTCTCCGTCTCTCCTGCAAGGAGAGCTCCACATCCTAACCAAGCCTTCCCTTCTCGAAAAGGGAAGGATGTAACCGCCCTCCGGTGCTCAGAACCGCTACGCTCTAAGGTTGGCGGACCATCAAAGGTCTTCGCCAAATTGTGCGGGATGGGACCGCCTTACTGTAGCTTGCTGAGGTAGGGAATAGCAGTTTATAGTTTACAGTTAATAGTTTATAGTTTACGGTTGATTTCGTGGTTATTTGCTGATAACATGCAGATTTCTTGTGATTCTCTTGGTGGTTTCGAGAAAAAAGCGTAACTTTGGCGGCAGAATTAAATGTTTAAAAGGAGAAGATTATGGCAATAGATATTAAAGTGATACCGACTCTACGAGGTGAAGAAGCAGCTCGCTTTGTGAAGAGAGCGGAAGAAGTTATGAATAATAATAGTCGTGTGGACTTCTCTGCAAAAGTTGCTGAAGCTCGTGCCATTTTGGAAAAAGCGGGTTTTTGATTGTTGATGCTTACAATAATGAAGCACCTCTTGGCTTTTACCAAAAGAATGAGTTCCTGTTTTTGTTTTCTACGGAACAGCAAGAAGCGGAAAATCTTGGCTATGACGTAGCAAAGACTTTGCACACTCGTTTGATGTACTATGATTTGAAGAAATTGACTTCAATTGCCTAATATCTGGAAAACACAAAAGGATAAGAATTTAGATTTTTAATTATATACTTTAAGATTGGCAGGGCTTTTGATGAAGCTCTGCCCGTCTTTTTGACTTTTCTTTTTTTGAATTTTAAAAAAGATACCATCTTACTTTTTAACATACTGATAGGTGTCACTGCTTGGAATATAGCAGGGACGCTATATTCATTATATGCTTTTATATGAAGAATATTAAGCTTTTTGATTACCAAGAGGATATGAAGGAACGGATTGAGAAGGCGTTGCGCCTTCATCGGTCCGTGATGGCACAAATGCCAACGGGTACGGGAAAAACGGTTCTACTCGCTTCGGTCGTAGAATCGTTTTTGAGGGAACATTCCAATTGCAATGTTTGGATTGTTGCCCATAGAAGGGAGTTGGTTTCTCAGATAAAAGACACTTTGAATAAGTTTCTTTTGAATTTCAGTTTTTCGAATCACCCCGTCCCTCTTTCCAAAGAGGGCTCCACCTCCACCCCAAGCCCCTCCTCCTCAGAAGGAGGGGATGTAACCGCCCTCCGGTGCTCAGAACCGCTACGCTCTAAGGTTGGCGGACCATCAAAGGTCTCGCCAGATTGTTTGTCGGCTAGCGCATTCAATGTTCCTATCAAGGCTGTGTCGATACAATGGTTGGCGAAGCACTATGACGAGATAGAGGAAGAACCGGGAATGATAGTGATTGACGAGGCGCACCATGCGCTTGCCAAGACCTATAAGGAGATGTGGGAGAGATTCCCGAATGCTAAGTTCCTGGGACTGACGGCTACTCCTTGCCGATTAAATGGCAAAGGATTTACTGATCTGTTTGATGTCTTGGTGCAGTCGTGGAGTGTTCCTGAGTTTATCAGCAAGGGAAGATTGGCGACATACGATTTCGTGAGCATCAAATCGGATGGTGTGACGCAGCGGCTCATCGACTCCTTGCAGAAGCGAGGGGCAGATGGTGACTACCAGAACAAGGAAATGGATATGTTGCTGAATAAGAAACCGAGTATCGAAAGGCTCTATCGGAGCTTGGAAGAATATGGTAAAGACAGAAAGGGCATCGTGTATGCTATCAATATTAGTCATGCTAATGCTATTGCCGAGTTCTACAGAGAACACGGCATCGCGGCTGTTGCTATTGATAGTAAAACGCCAAGTTCTTTACGAAAAGAACTTATAGAAAGGTTCAAAGCTTCTTCTAATACTTCTCAATATTTTTCTAAAATCACCCCGTCCCTCTTTACCATTAAAGAAGGAGTTTTTTCGAAAATCACCCCGTCCCTCTTTACCCTTAAAGAGGGCTCCACCTCTCACCCCGACCCTCTCACCCTCAGGGGAGAGGGAGGAAACCGCCCTACTCGGTGCTCGGAACCGCTTCGCTCTAAGGTTGGCGGACCATCAAAGGTCTCGCCAGATTGTGCGGGATGGGACCGCCTTACTGATACTTGCTTGCGGGCTGCTGATGGAGTTGGCGATAGACTGGGTGCTACTTGTTTGCGGGCTGCTGATGGAGTTGGCGATAGACTTGCTGATACTTGCTTGCGAGCTGGTGATGGACTGGGGGCTACTTGTTTGCGGACTGCTGATGGAGTTGCTGATGAACTTGCTCCTATCCAAGTGCTGGTGAATGTGGATATATTCTCGGAGGGATTTGACTGCCCGGATGTGGAGTTTGTACAGTTGGCACGACCTACATTGTCGCTTGCCAAGTATCTGCAGATGGTGGGACGTGGATTGCGAGTGGCTAAGGGGAAGAAGAACTGCGTGATTATAGATAATGTGGGACTATATCGGGTGTTCGGGTTGCCTTCGCAAGTATGGAACTGGAATGCGATGTTCGAGGGAAAGCTGAAAGTTGGCAAGAGAAAGGAGACTCCGAAGGATAGAGAGTTTTTCCTAATGAACGAGAAGCAAGACGATATTCAGATTCATCCAGACTCGGAAATGATGATGGTGATGAGCCATGAAGAATTGCTCCAAACACTACAGTATCGTGAGTTTGTAGATAGCAAAGGGGAGTTTGCCATCATCAAGCTGCCTGATGGAAAGATGACGGTAGTGAACCGACAAGGAGAACAAGTCTTGGAGCCAGGCGATTACTATGACATGAAGCTGTTGGATGGCAACATCCTGTTCTACCGACCTCGCAGAAAGGCGGTATGCTATTATGACCTGTTGGCAAAAGCTGTCATCGACGATGGCACTAACGTAGCAGAAGCTCCCCATGTTGTCAACATAAAAGGATGGGAGTTTATAGAATATAACGACATCTTCATGTCTCGAACCCAAGAAGATTTTTCTCTGCCCTATCATCCTTCACAATATGATTTTCTGAATTATGGGTACTATATGATATTCAGATTCAGACCTTCTGCTCCCGGTTGTCAGGTATGGTACTATTGTGAGGGTGATGAAGGGAAGATGCGCATGAGCAATGAAGAGAGCAGAAATGTATGTTTCCTGCGTAATGATTACGAACATGTGTATTGGTTATGTGCAGTCCTGTATGGTGAACGTATCGTTGTCATGGACAGCAAAGAGGACTACTACCTGGTGGATTCAAATTTGAAGAAGACTTATATAGGATGCAATCATCCAAAGAATGAAAATGAAGATTTGAATTTTGTGATGCCTCGCCTTGGCAAGAAATACTATTATGAGGCGATGTTGCAAAAGAAGGAAATGGAAGCAAACGAGATGCTTCTTTTGCATGAGAAGTCGGAGGCAGGACATGTGGAATTGTATCAGGCAGGAAAGAAATGGGGCGTGAAGGTAGATGGTAAAGTTATCGTGCCACCCCTCTACTGCAGTATAGCGCAACCTGTTGGTGCCTATTGCGCCTTTGAAGAGATTCCCAGACATTGGGGCGTTATGACATTGAAAGGAAAAGTGATTGTTGATGCCAAATATGAGAAGGTGGAGATTCGTGACAATGGAATCGCCGTGGTAACTGGTATCACGGGAAAAACACAGACAATCAATCTTTTAAAGGTAAAAGGGTAAAAAGGTAAAAAAGTAAAAAGGTAAAAGAGTAAAAAGGTAAAAGGGTAAAAAAGGTAAAAGGGTAAAAAGGTAAAAAAGTAAAAGGGTAAAAAAGTAAAAGAGTAAACAGACCGATGTGAACAAGCGTTCATGTCGGTCTGTTTTTTGTTTATGTAAATCAGGAAATAAAAAAGCGGAGCGTGATTTCACAACCACACTCCGCGCAAACTTAAACAACCA
>ERZ1023853.48-NODE-48-length-30068-cov-9.874121_pt1 | contig 30068 bp, 43 predicted proteins | sample MGYA00380386_ERZ1023853 | MGnify/ENA primary metagenome ERZ1023853 (study PRJEB33179, sample SAMN07449009) | human gut metagenome | biome: Human-gut; feature: Human associated habitat; material: Faeces | host: Homo sapiens | place: India: Bhopal | collected...
TGTGAGAGTTGGTTATCCGATTGTGAGAGTTGGTTATCCGATTGTGAGAGTTGGTCTTCCTTAGCCTTGAGGTCGGCTATCTGTCCGCGGAGCAGGGTGCCAGCCGAGGGGAAGGGGATAGACTTCTCGGTGATGTTGCCACCGACGTACTGCGTATAGTGATACTTGGCGCATGGTCCGCGACCAACGAGAATCTTCTTCACGAAATCCACTCCCGCTGCCGGAAAGGGCGACATCTTGGAAAGCAGATACACGAGGTTGGGCAGTCGGTTGCCCACGCCCCACTCCATAAATCCCAGTCCAGGCGTACCCACACCTTCGGGCTTGGCTTTGTTCTCGCCGCCGGACGAACCGAACACGGCGGAAATCTCCCGTCTTGCCGCATTGCCTTCCGCTCCGGTCATGGTGGCCGAAGCCGTGAGTTTCTGGTGAACGTACTCGCCCCACGAAAACACGTTGCCTCCCTGCTTGGGCGCACAGAACGCGCCAGGCAGAACGGCCTCGTAGCCTTGCGACTGGAGCTCCTCACTACGCTGTTGGAGCTCGCTGATATTGCTAACTGTTGTCATTGTGATGAATGTGTGTATTGTTAAATGTTATAGCGCAAAGATAAGGAAAGACGGGGAGAAGGAGTAGACATGGTTAGAGGAGGGGATAAACAAAAAGCCCTGCTTTCCTCACGGACAACAGGACCATGCCTAAGTTAAAATTAAGAATGAAACATCCAGTCAAAGTATGATGTTGGTCGTGTCCGCCTACATGTCGTAGTCGCACATATTGTTTGCCGAGCACAACTCATAGTTCTCCACGTTCTCAATCACCATATCTTCGCCATTGAACTGCTTGATGATAATCTTGCGATGCAGAGCGTCTGGGTGTACACTGCGGATATTGTTGTTGGAAATCAATATCGGGTGGTTGGCTTCTTTGGTATATACCATAAGATACCACGGACCAGTCTTGTACTGATCCATCACCAATGCAATCTTGGAGTTAAGAAGCGAGGAAACCTTGTCGATAGCTTTCTCTATTAACTTCTCCTTGTGCTTCCGTCCGAACTTGTCGAGCCAAGAGGAGATTAAGGAAAGCACGAAGATAACCAAGAGGATTATTAACGCTGAAATAATTGATACCATAATCGTTGTTGTTTTAATTGTTTATCGTTTGATGTTCCACATGTGCTCAGCTGGACCTACGAGCACATCTATGTTTGCGCCCTGCTTCTGAGCCACCGTCTCCACCCATTTAAGCTGAATAAACTGCTGTGGGTTAAGATTCATCTCGCTCATATACGCCTTATCTGCCACAGCCTTTTGACGCTCAGCCTTCTCGCGAGCCACCTGAACCTCGTATTCACGTTCCTGCGTCTGCTTGGCCTGTACCATTTTAGCCGTGCGGTTCATTTCGGCAAGCTGTTCCTTGTTGGGTGTTGCCTTACCGATAATAACATCCTTGATGATAACGGGCATCGGCTTGTGCTTGGAGAGGGCTGCAACGTAATCCTGCATCTGCTTCAGAATCTTCTTGTCGATAGTGCTCAATACCTGTCGGTTAGACATCAAATCGAATGGGCTATACTGTGAGATATGGTCTCTGACAAGATTGCAGAAATAGTTGTATAAATTAGTATTAAACCAATCGCGTCCATAGTTCTGCAACAGCATGGGAGAACGACCCTGCTCCACCTGCGTGACTATGACAGAATGGAAGTCGAGCGGAGTGTTGTCGTCGGAGAAGATGTCGTCAAGAAGCACCTCGTGGCGTACCGGAACAATCTTGAATGTCTCGGCACGAGTACTCAGTGCACACCATGTCAGACCACTCTGAACTGGAGTGTCGTCAACACCACCATGTCCGAATATCCATGGTTTCTTTACCAACACGGTTTCCTCGTCGGCATCGGGCGAAACAAAACGACACGAGGATAACATCACTACTGCGACAAGCGCAAAAAGAATTGAAAATAATTTTCTCATAATTGTTTCTTTGTCTATAAATCCGTTAATTAAAATAAGATATGCAGTGGTTATAGCGTTTTCCTTCGTCTCGCTCGTCTGCATCAGAGCCCGTTAATTACGTTTTACGGAGTGGCTACATGCGACACACTGAGTACGATCCCTTGGCCTTCGGGATAAGTTTCTTTTTTGTCATCAGATTTTACGGATTTCACGGATTTTAGTTTGTTTCATTTGATGACAAAAGAAAAATCCATTCAATCCGTTTAATCCGATGTAAAAACCTTTTCTCGGGAAAACTCCATCCTTTCCAATTTTGTAAGAATTGGAAAGAACTGGAATGGTAATACACTCGCCGATGTTATGCCTCAAACTCCGAAGACAGCTTCTGATCGCCACCCTAAGAAGAGTCCATGTCTGCTTTTCCGTTGGACTTGACGGTGGTGCGATAGCCCTGCTTCTTGGTAGAAGGATAGTAGGCTTTCGTCTTACTCAATTCCAATGACATTGCCATAAAAAATGAAGTATTAAATTAAACATTACATATACCCGAACTAAATGGAAGTATCTATTTTATTTCTTCGTATGCTTGTGCAAATCTACTAAGAATTGTTTTGGTGGTGTGGACATGCTTTACAGCTCCACCAACATCTTAATCTCTTGATTACCCCCACCGTGTGTGAGACAAGCCGGACTTAAACCTTTGGCAGAATATACACGACGTGCACTCTCGAACATATGAGTGTAGGGTGGTGTCTGCATCATGCCGACTACGAGGGTGCGTGTGGAGCTATTCAGCACTTGCCATCTTTTCGTGTGCGTCATATTCCTTTTTGTTGTCGTAGAGATAAGCACATAACACGCATTTCTTGCCGAACACATCCTCTTTCATCAAATGATGACAGGCGCAACACTCGCCATCACCAACCTCTCGCTTGGTCTTTTGGCGAATTTTATAGTTGTACGGACATTCCTGTCCCATTTCAACGAACTCGGCTTGATTAAAGCGGTTTATAAGCTCCTCTTGCTCGTCTCTTTTCTTTCGCAAAACCTTATAGGCGCTTTCGAGCGCATTGGATTTTCCGTTCAGTTCATCATACATCAGCTCCAAGTTTTTATACTCGTTCGTAAGAGTCTTGTTATCTTTTCCCAGTTTGTCGCAATGGTCGCGCATCTGCATCATTTCGCCAAGCGTCTGCTTTGTCGGATCTTCGTCCTTGCGCTTCTCCCGTCCGTCCAACTGGCGAACAACTTCGTTGTAGTCGTCCATGAGCTGATGCACGCGCTCTGCCATCATCATGTTCTCTGCCTTCAGGTCGGCAATAATGCAGGCAAGTGCCTCCATGCGTTTGTTTGTTTCTTTTTCCATAGTCTCTATGTTTTATGGGGTTCTGTTTAATTATACAACATGCTCATTAATGCCGCAGCCCTTCGCTTGTCGGTAAAAAATTTGATGTTTACCCATTTGTCGAAGATGCAGCCTCCGACTCTTTTCTGAACCATCCAGACGGTCACGGGTATGCAACCGTCGTAGGCTTCCATTGGAACAATTCTTAGTGTCATATCTTGTTGTTTTTAATCATATTTATATACTATATACGGCGTGGTGTTGCCCAGTCCGTCACGAGGGTCGGCAAAACAGCCTGGTGGCGATGTTGTCACGGCATTGGCTATCCGTTTGCGCGGTCGGTACTTTACAAGACCCTTACCGTCCTTGCCGCTGCGTACCCAGCCGATGTAATACTTATCAGTCATATTCTATCAATACAATGGTGTGCTGTCCGTGCTCGTCGTAGAGTCCTGCCCATCCGTCGTAGCGTGCGGACAGTGCGGTGGAGTACCCCGACGTGGGCAGAGCTGCGATGTGCGTTGCACAAAAGGAATTTGGTTAATCATACGTTATCAATACCATATTATCTTTGCCTACTGAGGTGAGGGTGTTGGTTGTACCTTCCCCGTTTATCTCCATTCGCTGAATGTTGGAGTAACTATAACCATTCAACGGGCGACCTCGGAAGGCTGCTATTCTTATTCGTAGCATATTGCAATCAGATTGTCTGTAGTGAGAAACGTACCTATACATTGCATCAGACATCCTTGACGCAGATGCCATTCCTTATCACGAAAGTCGTTAGTGCCTATTAAGCGACGCACGGCTTTCGCGTGTTCGGTTCAGGCTTCGTGTATCAGATGAATGTTAAGCATAATAGGTTGTCTTTTGTTACTGTTGTTATCGAATTGCACCACGGCCACGGACTGGGGCGGTGATACTTATCGCCGTATTTACACCCTCCTCGGTCGCCATGCTCACGGCGGAAGGCTTTTGCTTCCTCGGTGCGGTAGTGGACGAGGACGGAACGGTCAATCATACTCTATCAATATTTTCGGTTTATCCACGTCGTGACCCTTACCCCCTCCAGCAATACATAGGGCTATGCCATGTGGTGACACAATGATGCCGTTCTGCGAGGGACTGTAGGAGCCGAGGACGATGGGATGAGGATTGTTCATAGTTCTATTACTATTTTGGGGCAAATCGTTGCGTCTTCAGCCCTTGACGGAATACAAGGACTACAACCACGAGGCGAATAGATGCGAAGGCATATATCGTGCCATCCTGGTGTTGACGGAATCAAGCGACCTTCGCAGATACATCCGATTTACCTCCCCGAATTGATGTTTGGATATTGATTCATAATTCTACTGCTATAAAGAAAACGTCACTGCAATCTGTCCTTGCCATAATTGTGATGGCTATGTTATGATACACGCCGCCGAACCGCTCGGCACTGAACATTGAGGATTGATGTGTCAACAGTCTGCCACCCCCGATTAGGTCGGCAATAATGCGGACTACCCTCTCTGGTGGATTGTCAGTTCGCATGATGTTTTCTCTCCATATTCTCCTTGAACAACCGCTGAAACTCATCGCCTAATGCAGCCACTCCCTTATCCGTGAACACGGAATAAGACAGCTCCATTTTCTGCTTTGCCGAATAAAGGGCGAGATGAAGACTTATAGGTTTCATTTTCCAACCATCAGTTGCTTGCATCCACAACGTAAGCCATGTTTTCAAAAACATTGCAGCCTCGTGTGTTGGTGGCAAATCAAACTGAAGAAATAGGGCGTTGTCAGAGTCGTTTGCCTTGAGGAACTTGCTCACGGCATCGTCTTTTAGGAAATAGCGGTCGGCTACCTCTTCTTCGAGCACGTCCTCCAGTCGGGTGGTCAGCTCGAAGGGTTCGGGAAACTGGTAGTCGAAGGCTACGTCCTGACGCATGGAGATACAGAACACTCGGTCGCGGTTCTGCGGCACACCGTAGTTCTTGGCGTTAAGGCGAGCCCAACGAGAGACGTAGCCGAGCGAGGAGAGCTTGTCGAGCCACTTCTGGAAGTCGGGCATAAACTTCTGGCTAACCAATGCCGCCACGTTCTCCTGTAAGAGATATTTGGGGTGCAGCACTTCCACGGCATCTGCCACTCGCCACAAGAGGGCGCTTCGGGTGTCGCTGCCCTCCTGAAGACCCATCTGCTTGCCGGCTTGCGAGATGTCCTGACAGGGCGAGGAATAGGTGAAGAGGTCTACCTCGCGTCCCTGGAGCGAACGCTTCACGGCGTGCCAGTCTATCTTGGTGATGTCACCAAGGGCTAAGTCGGCAAACTGCGGGAATACGAGGTTGTGCATCTGACAGGCGTATTTGTCGATGTCGCTCCATCCCTTGCACGTCCATCGGAAGTCGGGATGCCACTCCTTCAGCACGTCGGCTGCCATGAGCTGCGAGTCGTAGCCGGAGAACGTGGTAAGGAAAATCTTTTCCTCAGCAGCGTCGGCTATGTTCTTCGGCATGTCAGGCAAATAGTCGCCGGTGTCGGTAAAGAGTGAGAGTTGCTTATACTTACGTTTATTCGGCTTTGGATAAAATAGCTGCTCGTAGATATGAGCCAGCACATCTACGACAATCGAGTTTCCGGCTTGCTTGTATTGCTGTGACGCAGACACTGCCATGTCTTCCGGCTTGCCCTTGCCTTTCCAGTCGAGCAACAGTTCGGCTGCCTGGGCATTACTGCTCTGCATCGTGCCGATTACGTTGTCGCGAACGCCCATCAGTCGGAAACACTCTTTGGGTGTGAGCTTGCGGATGGCGTAGCTCTTGATGGTGCGGTCGGTGAAATTAAGTTTTGTGATCATATTGTCTTTGCTTTATTCATATTCTATCATTACCCCTGCATCATTTATGTTAGCCTTCAAACATCGGCTCAGTCCGACAAGGCTTCCTCTATTGAAATCGGCGGTTACTTGCGTAAATACCCCCCAACTTTCGGGATGTGGTAGTCTATTGTGATGTTATTCATATTCTTCAATCAGAAATACATTTTGCTGCCATGCGTTGATTGTCACGGTCGGGCAAACGTCAGTGCCTAATCTACCTCCGCCGTTGTTGCCACGAGGATATTGGTAGAGGTCGTGGTTAGTCATATCAGTCCTTTTCAATCGCCACTTCCCATTTCTTTTCATCGTGAGAGGAATAGACGGTATAAGGACATTTCTCTTTGTCGAGGATGCCCTGCGCTTCGTTCAACATGTCTCTTGTGTAGAAACCCCGACGCATAAGATACGCCAAAGCCTCGAACTGATCACGAGTAAGAAAGACATCCTGCTCGCCGCAAGTGATACCTACATTGTCAGTAATGGTAGAATAGAACAGCTTTACGTCCTCTTCCTTTCCCGTGTCCTCGTTCTTTACGATTATCTTTTCTGTATTGTAACTCATAATTTGTCTTTATTTATATTAGTCATATACCTTTACTATTACAGGCGTTTGTCCCCCCTAATCCCATTGCAGACGTAAGAGTAAAACATTCGCCATGAATAGAACGAGGCGTTATCAGACCTTTGGCTTGCATATTCTGAAACACCATGGTCTGCTCCACCTTTTTCACCATTATTGATATTGCCTTTGCTCTAAGCATATTGGTAGAGGTCGTAGTTAATCATATTCAATCATTACGCCTGTCCTCGGAAAGTGGGCGAGTGTCATCAAATGCTCTATGCAAAGTCGCTCGTATCGAGTATTCAGTGTTACTGCTATTCCTCCTACACAGACATTTAAGGGTTGGATGTTAGTCATATTCTTCAATCAAAAGAACGAGTCGGTTCCAAGTTACCAATATAACAATAACGCTGCACTTCGTATTCACTGATAAACATTCGCCAATTCTGTTCATTATGATCGTAATGTTCATGCACGAAGAAAGTACCACCGAGACGCCAACAGAGAAGCGATCCTATGCAATGAGGTTTCTCTCTGGCAGGATGCCACAGTTGAACAATGTTGCGATATTCGACTGTTTTATCCATGTCTTCAGCACATAACGATGATTCTTTAATACTTATTCCTTTAGCATCAGTAACAATACAAGCACAAAACTCTGTTATCTGACATTCTAATAATTCAGATACCTTTGGCGACATGAATATCATATCGGGCAGTCGTTTTTCTCTTTCCATAAATCTTATTGTTTTTATAATTCTACAAACACACATATTCCTCCGCTTGCTGCGGTCAGAGCGTTCACCAGCTTACCCCCCAACCGTCCGGCTGCGCCTTAGAGCCGAGGAAGGATAGCTAAGGTCAGCGGCACCAGGACAAGGACAGTCGGCATAGCCCTGCTCGGTGGCTTGGCGTATGCGAAGAAACGTCTCGCCCTCTACGTCCACAATCTGAAGGAAGGGTCGGTCAGAGGTGGAGTAGATGCGGTAGAGCGAACCGTCGGGATAGCGCCCGTAGAGCTTGCCGTCCTTGGTGATGGTGCCGCGCTTGTAGCGGGGCGTGTGAGGGTTATTCATATTCAATCATTATTCGCCATCCGTGCCTCGGTGCAGGATTACCCCATTGTTGGGTAACGGTTCCGATGGAGTTGACGTTCCAATGTATGCGCTGATGAAAATCATCGAATGGGTGTTGCTTAATCATATTCAATCATTATACAGTGAGGGCATTTGTAGTCGGTGGCTCGTAGGGCAGGCGAGAAGTTACCCCCCATCCTCTCCATTCAAGCCGATGGCTAACGGGATGCACCGAAATCTTAATGTCAGTCATTGTCTTCTCTCACTTCCTGCCATGTATTGCCGTGACCGATGCCACACTTTGCAGCCACCGCACAAAAACTCTTGTCATGGCGACCATTAGTAAAGCATGTTCCGTAATCAGCGCAGGTATAACAACCGAAATCCAACCAATCAGGATGATACCACACCTTATCGCCAATATTACGGACATAACCCCTCTTGGTATCTACCACCAAGGTTCTCCCAATAGAACGTCTTTTGGGCTTATTCCGAACAACCTTGTACCGATTGTTTTTCTTCCTTACGATATGGTATTCATTTTGCATCGAATACCTCGGGTCAAAAACTTTAGGAGACACACAACGCTTTTTCGGAAAGTGAAACACCTTCGGGTTGCAAAAGTTGGAAAGCACTTTGCGGTCAGTGAAAGCAATCTCTTCCCCGTTGTCACAACAACGAAGTACGTCAACCCTCCATCCTATACGACGCTGTACCATATCTAACAGCGAGGGATAGTTGTGGGGTTTCTCCCAAACGCCTCTGAAGTAAAGGTTGTATCTGTCAAACAGTACTTTGTTTTTTGCTTTCATAGGGCTATACTTTCATTTCCGGACTAAATTTCACTATTCTAAGGACGAGCTGTAGTTCGTGGACGTACTTTATATGACATAAGAGTGCATAGCCTGTCACGTTGTAATACTTTATGAATATTGCCCAAGCGTATTTTTTTCGTTCAACAGCCAAATATCTGGCAAGGGAACTGCCTGCTCTTGCTTTAATTGGTCTTGTGAAGTACTTGCCCTCAACCTCTTCCTTAAAGTCATTCTTGCGAAGGATTTCGGGCGTGACGGGCACGCCATCGATGTTGCAGCACCATGTCCCCCAGGGACCGTCGTCTTCGTCGTTGACAGCCTTCAGACTGACGACTCCCTTCTTGTCATTACGCTGTCGGTCGGGATGGATTTCGGTAACGATGCACAAGGTGTCTTTCGGAAACATGCAGTCTTTGTTTGTCTGCACAATGTCGCCTATTCTAAGGTCTTCTACATTAATCATTGTCGGCCTCCTTTCCTTCTTCAGTCTTAAAGTATTCGCCGTATTGTTGCCACTTCTCTTCGTGGATATTGCCAACAACCTCAAAGTTCTTCATTTTCTCTTTCTGGACATCATCACCAATGCCGTCAGAAATACCGCATACTTTAGAGTCGGGATTCACTGCCGTCACTATACCAAAGAAAGCTCCCTCCTCGCAGTAATACACTACGGCATAGTAGTTGTCGCGCTCGTTGTCTTCAAGGCAGCTGTACGGATAACTGTCCGACCGCAACACGTCACCCTCGTAAATCTCCTTGCCATTCTTGTCGGTTAATCCCGTGAACTGGCAGATCGAAGAGGGATAAACCTGATGATATTTCAAGTTGTCAATTTCGTCTTGATTGACGATATAGTCGTAGTTCTCTACATGGGTCACATGACCGTCTATGCAAGAACGCCAATGCTGAACCTTGCGCACCAATGCACCGTGTACCCAACTACCATCTTCAAACCAGATGCCCTTAAACTTAATCGTTCGCATAATTCTCTATAAATCCGTTATGTTGTTAATAATCTCTTTCCCTTATGAATTTTTCAAGTCGTAATATGCTTGTAACCACTCATCATATTCTTTGTCATAATAGGTATAAACCTTTCTGCCTTTATCGCACAAAGACTCGGCTATAGGCATAATCGCATGAATTTCCCTGCGCCATGTGATATTACGCTCGTAACCGAAAATATGCCACGGCCGAAGATTGCCGTATTTCAATAGTAAAACAAGCACACCACTCATTTTAGACAATAACCGATGCACAGAGCGACCGTCTGAATATCCGTTCACAACATAGCCTCCAGCGCAAATCTGCCACGAAGCTCCGTCGAGCTGATGGTGATAGAGGTTGATGCCGTGACGGTTGCAGATGGCTGCAAGTACCTTATTTTTTGAACATGCTTTCATAATCTCTGCAAATCCTTTTATGTTGTTAATATTATCGTCATCGAATTTTACGAATTTCACGAATTATCTTCGTCTTCGTTAGTTTTGCGTCATTCGATGACAAACAAGAATCCGTTGAATCCGTTAAATTCGATGTGAGAACCTTTAGTGTTCCTCCTTGATGCCGAAAGGAGTGCCATCGGCGAAGGTGTAGTTGCTCAGTGTTTCATCGAAAGGCCAAATATGTCTGCCACTTATCGCAATACTCTTCATTTTTTCATCAGCACCTACTACCGTGACCATAGAATAATGGCCTCCTGTCTTGCTCTTAATCCATCCGAACGGTTGGTGCTTCAGCATTTCCTGCCAGCACTCGTCTACATTTTTAAACGGGCGGTACTTGGGTTCGGGCTTGACGCGGTAATCAAAAGAACTATACGAAAGTCCAGGAATTTCGTTTACTTTCTTCCATTCTTCGTCAAACCCTTTACTTCTAAACTCTATCTCCTTACCTTCTGCAAATGCCTGTATTATAGGCAGCATTTCTTTTGCTTCTTCTCTTGTCATAACTATCTGCTTTAATTGTATTATTATACTTTTATTTGTTCTCTATAAACAGCGTGTTCAACTTGCGAGCGTTCGCCATTCTTCTTGGGTAATTAACCAAGAAATACTTTACTATAAGGTAGTGAAACGAATATTGCTAACCCAACAGGCTTTTTCGTTACAATCTACCTTGTCGTTAATTTGTATCGGATATTCTTCGAGGTATTGCTTTTTTAGTTCATACTTCTGACGTGCAATCTCTATTTCTTTTTTATTAAGAGCACGCATCTGCTTTACAAAATCTTCTTCTGTCATATTGATACTTTAGTTCTTCCTTTTTTTTATTTCGTCTAACGCTCTATTAAGCCTGTCATTCTCCTCGCGATAATAATCCACCTTCTGCTTCAGCTTTTTTAGATAATTTTTTCTTTCCAGATATTTATAGTATGGGTGTAATAAGAAATTGGTGAACGAATTCCAAATATCAAAATATTTTTCCCAGACAAGCTCGCTTGTAATCCCCTTGAATAAAGCATAGGGAATAGAACCTATCAGCATTATTGGAATTAATGGTGCCGTTAAAACAACGCATATCATTTTTGCTATAATTTCTTTCATTTTCTAATGTTATATTAATCCTTTAGTTCTATATTATGTTCATCTGCGAAACTATCTTCTGCATCCTCGCAGTAACGACCTTCACAAAGTGTCTCAGGGAATGCTCTGTTGGTAAAATACTCTCGGCAGCATAACTCGCATATTTCATTTCCATAATTATTTTTTAACTCTTCTCTGGTCATTATTCACCCTCCTTTCGGATTAAATGGTCGTACATAGGCTTTCGGTTTCTGAGATATTCTTTACGTATCCTTTCTGCCTCTTCCTCTGTATTACAAATTGCAACAACTCCATCGGGATACGTGTCCCAATATCTAATAACTTTAAATTTTGTCATATTAACCCTCCAACTCTTTAAGTGCATCATGCAAATTGACAATCGCTTTTTCAAGTTCTTTCTGTCTGCCTTCTATTACCTTTGTCTTTTCATCAAAGATAGCAGAACATGCATATACAGAAGCTACTTGCATTACAGCATATTGTATTTTCTCGATAGCTTTTTCTTTATTCATTGTCTTATGATTACTAACTTCTCTTCCAACTGTCACTGGGGAGAGGGAATAATTAGTTAATTATTTCTGTATTAGCTTTCTGCGAGATTTTATTTTATAAAAAATTGACCGACTATATGCGTCTGCTTTGCGTGAAGCCACAAGTAGGCGATAATCAGCTTTCCCTTTATGATGAAAAACTTTACCGCGTTATCGTATCTCCCATTTTTGTAACCAATACTTATTTTTGCATGGCTTTTTACCGAATAGATTGCAATACCATTTATATAAAGGGCTTGCATTCACGATTTTCTTTGCTAATCTTGCTCTCATAAGCTTGTTTTTTTAATATTCTCTTATTCCGTAGACTTCGGGTAACTTGCAAATTACATCACCTCCGTAACTATCCTTTGCCAATTCTATATTTGTCATAGCTGTGTACTTGTCCAAATTAGAGGATGATAATTAGTAATTTGTAATATGCTCTGCGTCCATTATTTTTCGCATAAGGCGGTCTATTTCTTTATCTGATGCTATATGGTCTATTGGGTAGCGCATAAAGTTTCCCCAATCACTTTGCTTTCGCAATTCGCCATTGGAATCCAGACCAATCAAACATCCATATCCGTCACCATTTTTATAGCCATCATGGATAAATATATTTCCATCACTTGTTACAAGAAATTCTCCTCTTTTAAATTCACTTCTTTTTAACATATTTCTCTTCTTTTTTACTCTCCCCACTGTCACTGGGGAGAAATTGTTATTACTCAGTTACCAACTCCCAGTCCTCTGCAAATACATCACTCGAAGACGGAACCCAAGAGTCGGCACGTCCGTCTGGGTGCACTATAAGCATCTGATTGGTGTAAGCGATGTGTGGCTCAGCACGTGCCATAATGATGTCCTTGGCAGACTGGGGAAGTGACTGCATATTAGGAATAATGTCGGCTGTAATATGGGCTGGCACTTGCTTGACAACAAATAAACCTTTGCCATTCCAACCAGCTCTGCGGACAGCCATACCTGCTTTAAGATAAAGTACTGCCGTGCCGAATGTAAAATTGGACAGCATAGCTTTCATCTTATTTGCCTTTATAAATCTGTCTGCCAAGACAATGTAATATTGCCCCATCGCCCCTCTTTGCACAGTCAACAAAGCACGAGAAAGTGCGTCTAAAGCACTGAACTCATCCGAAGAAAGAAAGTTATCGCATTTATACATGCGTTTTTCAAGGTCTTCGAGTTCAAGAAGCATTCTGTTGACGAACGTTTCAGACGGCTTGTAAGCCTTCTCGAACACATCTGCCGGACTCCAAGACTGGTAACCGTCTTCATACTCAACGAGGTAGCCAGCCTTGTCTGTTTCACACTCAGAGGGTCTTACACCCTCTTTCAAGAGCTTGCGCTCGTAGGCTTCGCCCATTGTCATAGGCATAGCCTTCACTGTCTTTGTTCCAGTGTACTGTTTCATTTGTTCGTTCATAATGTTTATTTTACAAGTTCGAAGTCGTATACGAAGACGTAGGGGTTGGAATCCCACAAGCTCCATCCGTATAATTTTGCTATAAGATAGGAATATGCCTCCTTCGCTATTGTCGAATGTAAAGACTGTGAATTGCCAAAGGCGTCATAATAACATAAATCATAGTACCATTCACTTAGCATGTTACCCATATTCTTATTAAAGCAGATATTACTGAATCCCTCATGTATTACATCCTCATCGCTGATGTCTTGCAAACGCTCAATACGGATGTTGGTGATACGGATGCGGTGCGGCATAAGGTCTGCCTTAACAAACATCTTATTGCTGCATCCTTTCTCGTATTTGATGCACTCCAAAGGCATTCCGTTTTTACCACAAAGACGATAAAATTCATCGTCCTTTCTCAAATCTTCGTATTTTTGAGCGATGGCTATAGTTTCACCGAGTTTGTAAGCGGATTTGGCGAGAAGTATTCCATCGCCAAACAGACATGCTTTGCCTTTGTTTACTCCTTCTAAATCCTGCCTAACCATAATATCTCTCCATCTTCCTGCAGTATAGGCTATTCTTCTTGTTTGAGTCTTTCTGCCTTCGAGTACAGCTTGTGTTAAGCCGTACCTGTCGTTGAACATAATCTTTTTCATACTCTATATTTTCGTTAATACTTACGATAACACAGTATATTGTTGTATTATTTCGCTTTGAAGTTGTATATCGGTTTGATTCTCCTCACCACGTCCACAGTGTCGCCTATAAGCGATTCTATCTCTTCGGCAGGTTTGTACGCCATTGGCGACTCGTCGATTGTTGACTCGCATACCGATGTGGAGTAAATGTCGTGCATCTGCTGTCGGTATTCCTCCATGCTGAGCTGCTTCTTGGCCGCCGAGCGCGACATTAGTCTACCTGCACCGTGCGGAGCCGACTGAAGCCAATCGTCGTTGCCCTTGCCGCGACATATCAACGAACCATCGCGCATATTAAGTGGGATGATAAGCTGTTCGCCATTTTCGGCACGCACGGCTCCTTTTCGGATGATGCCTGAGTGTATGTCGAAATAGTTATGCCTGGTGGTAAAGAAATCCACGAACGATAATTGAAGCCCATGGATTATAGGCATTGCTATATTCCATCTGTTGTCGTCGGCAAAACACTGACAGACGTTCGCAGCGAAATTGTAGACATTGAGGTCTTCTCCCTCAAGATAGGCGAGGTCGGGAGGCACGGCGCCAAAAAGACGCAACGTATTGTTAATTTCCCTCTCTAAGCCGTACTTCTTTAAGTCTTCGATGATGCGCTTGCGCTCCTCGTTTCGATTCACATTCTTCTTGGCTAAGTGTTGGAAAAAGTTGCACACCTTAACTCCGAGATTGCGACTGCCCGAATGTATCACAAGATACTTACAGCCCTGCTCGTCCTCGTCCAGCTCGATGAAATGATTGCCGCCACCGAGGGTGCCAAGCGAGCGTCCGATATAGTCGGGGTCGAAGCAACCTTGTGTCCTTTCGTGCAAATCGAGCAAAAGATGTGACGTAAGCGGACTCCAATCTTTTAGCTTGGACTTTTCGTGAACGTCAAATCCGCTCGGCACCGACTCATTGATGATTCGGTCGAGAAGCGAAAGGTTTATATCCTTCTCAGCGAACTTGAATACCAACATACCACAGCCTATATCCACGCCTACGGTATTAGGTACAACCTTGCCGGCAGTCTGAATTACCGTACCTATTGTGCATCCTTTACCCGCATGACAGTCAGGCATAATGCGTATCTTGCAGTCGCAGTAAGCCTCGCTCGTTGCTAAGTTTTCTATCTGTTTCATTGCTTCCGCCTCGATGGTCTTTGCAAAAATCTTTACGTTCTTCATACTCTATATTTCCGTTAATATTTTACTACGTCTTCCTAATCTTTTCCATTTCCTCATTCTCCTTGCTCAGTCGCTCCAAATGTTCCAGAACAAGCGAATACGACTGGTTGTTCACCTGATCTTCGGTGAGCGAGGCGTATTTCTGCATGGTGGCGATGGTGGCGGTGTATATCTCAAGTGGGGTGGAGGGTCGCTGTGTGCGGTCGAGCTTCTGCACCTTGAACACATGGGGATAACGCCGTGAGAGGGTGTGCATCATGCCGGTCCACCAGAAGAGGATGGGTTGCCATTGGTGATCGGGGAAGTGGCGGAAGAGTGGGGCTTGGGTGTCGAACTGATGGGTGTCGTAATGGAAATCATGCACCTTGAGGTTGGTGTTGGTGTCGATGAAGTTGATACGCCGGTTGAAGATGGTGGCGAGGAACATGGAACGTGCCCGGTCTACGCTGTCGGCTTGCTGTGCTATCTGCTCGGCCGTGAACTTGCCCAACTGCTTCATCTTGACAAGGTTGTTGGCGAGAGAGGTGTATTGTCCCATGAGATCGGAGGCAAAACGATACTGCTGCCATGAAAAGCCGTCCATATCTTGCGCCGGACCTTCATAGTCGGTCTTGTGACGTAGCAGACCACGTTTGTTGCGTAGGCGAAGGGTAGGGTAGGGAAAGCGAGAGAGGTGAGCTCCACGCTCGTTGTCGAGCCAGTCGAGCAATCCGGCACCGGAGGCAAGATACTCAGCCGAGTTGCGGTCGTCGGTCTTCGGCTTAGGCGTTAGCCAATAGTTGAACTGCCATAAGTAGATGGGGAAGGTTTCTTCCTCCTGCTGTTTGCGACAGAAGAAACGGTTGCGTCGGCTTGGGGTGGAGAGTCGGCAAGTGTAGTGTTGCTTCTCAAGAGGCTTCGACTCGTCTATGCCTTCCACTATCTCTATACCTGCAAGAACAAAGAAGCACGCTATCTTGACGTTGCGCATGTCGAAGGGATGATAACGGTCGGCTCGCTCTATCTGCTCAAGCATTATCCGGGAGATGAGCTCCAACTGCTCGGTGCTGCACTCGTTCCATGATCGGGGCAGTGTTAGGTTGATGTTTCGTTGTGTCATAATTTTCGGGTTTCTTTCATAGGCAAATGTAGGAGTTTTTAATTTGGTGGGGCGGACATGGTGGGGGGGCGTATAAGGAGAAGATACAAATGAAGCCACTCTGCGAATTGTGTAATTAGCGCAAAGTGGCTTTGAAGAATACAAATGTAAAAATTCAAAAAATTAGAGGGTGGCGTGTAGGGCATTATAGTCCCACACCTTAGTGCAGTCATCTTCGCAGGGCTGCCAGTCGTCATCACAAAAGTAGAAAGCGTAGGCGGCTTTGATTATCTCCTCTTCGTTCATGCAAGCGCAGAGGTCGGCGTACATCGAATTGAAGGCGACGTATTTGTCCCATGCGTTGACATTTGAGTGAAACTTCATGCCCTTAGTCAGCTCGTCTACCTTGATACGAGTCCAATGTGCACCTCCGCCGGTTGGCGTACCCTCCTCGTCGTACATGCCGCTATAGACAAGAGCATTAACATCGTGGTTGGCCATCTTCTCAGAATAGTGTCGTCCATAGAGAACGGCGTGCTGACGGCGCAATATGTGCCAATAGAGTTTGGGGTCGGTCTGCTCCAGCGCAAGGAGATCGGTAGAGAGAGTTTCTACTGCTGCCCACATCTTCTTCTCGGTAGCCATACCATTGGCCCGAGCCTGTTCAATCATCTGTTTGTAATTCATTTTGTTTGAGTCTTTATATGTTTAACATGTAGGGCAGATGCCCCGAAAATGTGGGATAAGTAATGTTTTTTGCGCAGAGATGTGCAACGTTGGAAAGAAAGTTTGCGCTTGGGGCTTGCTTTCTGCCTTTACCTTAGTGGTCGAGGCGGTCGGTGGTGTGTCTTTCTTTTTCATAGAGTTTCGTAAATTTTCGTTGAAGAATAAGCAGCAACAACACAAACCAGTTTGACAGATATGCCACCACAATAGCCGACAGCGCCGATGCGTAGACATCGTGGCCGAGGTAGAGCAACGCCGACATTGTAACCCAAAAGGTGAAACACTGAGGGCATGATGCCACCTTGTCAACAATACGGGCAATGGCTTCGGCCAGTCCGAGGTGTTGGGCGAGCGTGGCGGCGATCATGGTGGCTATAGCTATCAGAACTATCATGGCTTTATGTAGTTGCAATAGTGAGCGTTACTGGGCAGTCGGACACGAAAGTCTTGGAACAGTTGCAGCAAGATATGCGTGCTATGCCGTTCTGTACGGTACCTACTGTTATTGTTGCCGAGTTGATGGCTGTGGCGCTGAACACAGGTATGGTGAAGTCTTGCGACACCACTTGTGAGCGTGTGCAGCACGAGCCGCAGTTGCATGGGATGTAGCTTATTACACCCTCAACGTGAATGACGATGATATACTGCGATGTGCCTACGTTGGCAATGCTCTTGACGGAGAACTTCGGAGCGAACACGGGTGTCTCATCTACGCAAGCCGGTGTGCAAAGCTGCTGTGTGATATTGACATCATAATAGGGTGCAGCGGCGGTTGCACCAGCCGCAAGTGTGGCTATGATGATAGCCGGAATGGTACGTTTGTTCATAATCGTTTATGTTTTATTATAGCGACGATGCTTGCCGCCGCTTGGTTTGTTACTCTGTTTAATGTTTTACCTGATAGCCTTGCGTCTGCCCTACGGGTAGGTTCTTGTCAAGAAGATCGGCAAGCTCGGTGAGGTCTTCGTCTTCAAACGTCACCATACCCTCGAGCACAGACAGCGGTCCGTTACCTCGCATCTTCTCCACTATGTCATGTGCCATCTGCGGTATGCTCTCTTCGGGTATCTGACCGAAATATCGGGCAAGCATAGGTGCGACGAGCGAGTTGATGATTGGCTGGATGAGTGGCTCGATGTCCTTCTGTAGGGCATAACTGCCACTGACAATGCCTAACGAACTGATGGTGGCTTGCAGAGACTGAAGCATGGGTAGGCGCATGAGGTTGCCTGCGGCTATCTGCGAAATGGCGGGTCGTGCCCATTCGGACACGACTGCCGCCAAGATTTGTGAGTTTTTGTATTCCATATATATAGCTGGATTACGTTATTCTCTTACTGATTGCATCCGCAACCGCAACCGGTCTGGCATACGTTGGTTGAAGGGATGAACAACTTGGTTACGCTCGACAACGATGCCACCTGCGACTTGAGCACGTCGATGCTGGCGTTAGCTGCCGCATTGTAAGCCATCTGCTGTGCGTTGACGGCTTGCTGCGCATCCTTGTTTGCATCCACTTTGTCTTCTACACGGCGCAACTTCGTATCGAGATACTGTGTCACTTCCACGAGCTTCTTGTCGGTGTAGTTTTCGCTCTTCTGAATGGCGAGTTCGGTTTTCAGAGTGCTGTTCTCTTGGATGAGGTTAGTCTCACTCTTAGTTACGAAACGCGCATCAGGGTCGGTAGGATTGGCTGTCATGCCGTTGTTTCTTCCGATGCCCAGAAGCGAGGCGCTGCCTCCCAATAGGCTCGTTGCCAAGCCTGCGATGCCGAGACCCAAGGCTGTATTGCCAAGTCCCTTGCTGGCAACATCATAGTTGCCGTCATTAGTTTTAATCTGCATAGTGTTTTGTGTTTGGTTGATTTCGTTCATTATTGAACTTGTTGCAAAGGTAGGGGAGAAAGTGGTGTGGGCGAAGTGTTTCTTATTAAGTGTTCTTGCCGTGGAATAACGTATAATTTCGGCTAATACTAAAATAAAAAAGCCTCACGCTGCTAACGTGAGGCTCGGTACAGTATAAGATATTCTAATGACTATCGGGGATGCGGTGTGAACTTCCCTTGCGAATCTTCGGCTACGGAAATGTATGGCACCACTTCGTCGCGGATGATGTCAAGAAATAATTGTGCGGCTCGCTTCTTGGGTACGTCCTGCATCCAGTGGGCGTTGCTCATCAACTGTTGTTCGAGTCCGACAACGGGACGCGCTACAAGGGTAGGGTGGTTGCGCAGGTAGAGCTTAGGCATGAAGGTGACGTACTTGGTTTCTTCCACCGAAGCAAGGGCTTCGTCGGGGTCGCTGATGATACACTTGATGTTGAGTTTGTATAGGTCGCGCTGAATGTTTTTTTGAAAGGTCTCAATCGCACGTTCGCCTACGTCGGGCATAATGATAGGGTGCTTCAGAATGTCTTCATACGACACCTTTGGAAGTGAGGCAAGCGGATGGGTATCGCGCATGATAGCATACACATTAAAGGGTATGCAGGGTGTAGTCTCTATTCCCTCGTGGCTGTAAGCCATATTCATAGTGAAAGCAAGGTCTAACATGTGCGCCCTTAGCGATTGGTTAAGAATATATGCTTTGGTGAACTCGGCATTGATACGCACGTTGGGGTATCTCTCCATAAATATCAATGCTGCCATACGGACATACGGAGCAATAAAAGAACCTACGCCTATGCGCAATTCGCCGGTCATGCAGTTGTTAAGGGCATTGATTTGCTCTTTGCAGTCCTCGGTCTGCTTCAGTATTTCTTTGGCACGAGGCAACAGGGCTTCGCCGCTTTCAGTGAGCATAATGCCGTGCGAAGTGCGGATAAGCAGTTTGCAACCCAACTCGTCCTCCAGGGCGCGAATGTGCTGGCTTACCGCCGACTGGGTGACGCAACAACGTGTGGCAGCCGTACTAAACGACTTTGTTTCGGCGACATAAACAAAGGAGCGTAAATGTCTTAATTCCATAAAACCTATATTTTTAGTTATTCTACGTTTACAACAATGTAATCAAAGAAGCTTTTCTAATTGCAAAATTAAAGACAATTATCTAATTTAGATTATATTTTGCATTAAAAACGCTAATTTTAGTATAAATTTATCAGAATACTAATATATATAATAAAAATCCCTGCATCCATACCTTTTGTAGATAAAGGATAGATGCAGGGATTTGTCGTATGACGAAAAAATCTTTCTCGTATGAGCGATTATTTCTTGCTCTTCTTTGCCGTCGTTCCTTCTTCACTTGTGCTGAAGAAAGAAGAGTCGGCATCGTCGAACACTTCCTTAGCGATATTGCTTTCGCTCTGTGCGTCAATATCGCTTACCCTTTTTTTGACGCGAGAAGCGAGTCCCAACCGCCGGTCTCAGGCTCTGTAATCTCGTAACGTCCGTATGTACAGGGTTGCAGAGAGCCGGACAGTTCCACCTGACGGTCGTCGTCGGCCTTCTTGCCCGTGTCGCCCTTAATGCCACCCGAAGCATACTCAAACTTGTGCTGAGGGTCGTACACGATAATACTCTTCTCGCCATCCTGGATAATGTAACCAAGGTCGAGGTTGTTCAGGGCGCGAGCCACTTCAGCAGACTCTGCGTTTACGCTCTCAAGCACATAGTCAAGCTGTTGCTTGAAACCTTTTCTGCGGCCAAGGTTCTCGAAAGTGTGTCCCTGACTACTTTCTTTGCATTCAAATTTGTAGAGACCCTTGCCAGTGTTGAACGACTCGGCGGTCAGAGCAGGATAAACGTTCTTTTCTGCTTTCAAAGGAGCCTTGAGGTCGCCTTTGTTGAAAGCATATACATTGATGCCAAGGCCGCCAAAGTTCTCTAAGCATTCATTAGCGGCGAGAATATCCTTAATCTCAGGACATGTTGCTGTTACTGCCATATTCTTATGAGTTTTTGTGTTGTTGAATGTATTGTTTAAAAGAAGGGCGGCGGGTAAGCATGTTCCGTCAGGTCAGCCACGACCGCCGCCCGTAAAAATATAGAGTGAAAGAAACTCCGTTAGGTATTAACCGTTCTTCTTGAAGAAAGCTGTCAAGCCCATGTTCATGCCGGTGGCGGTGAGCTGAATCTTCTTCTCGGTCTTGCCGTTGCTCCAACCTGCAAACTTATAGGTAGTACCATCGACTGCCTCAAGAGAGAGAATCTGATTAGGCGCAGTTTCAAGCGGCTTGGTGTAACCTGTGCCATTTACCTTTACTGTACCGTCTGGTTTCTGACCGTCAGTACCAGCAAGGGTAATCACGAGCATAGTGTTATCGTAGTCGCCGGCAACATACTCAGGAGCAACGAGCGAACCGTCGCTGACGCATAGGGCGCTACGCAAGAAAGATCTCGTACCGCATCCCTGTATGCTCTGAATCTGGAAAGACAGGTCTCTGTGGTCTCGGTCAGAACCGAGGCGAACACTTACGTACTGCTGGTTGCTCAAGGTGTCAACGCCATAAACAAAGTTCTTGTCGATGGTAGCGTACATACGGTCGCCCTCGCCGAAGCCTGAGATAGGACAGATAGTAACCTTTGAGAGTCCAGGCAACTTGAAGTTGTCGCCCTGATTGTAGTCTACCCGGAAGTTGCCATGGAACTTGTTGGCATAACCGGCAGCGATGTTCATAGCTGTGGTCTCGTTCATGTAGACACGTGTAGGAACCTTGCGCAGACGCTCATCCCACTTCATGTGCCAAGCCAAGAAGTTGTCGTAAGGCGCAGAGTCGTCGTTGTTAGCTGGAGCGGAGATAGCCTCACAAGGAACGAGGTTGCCGTTAGCCTCTGAAATAAGGCCATCCTCGATGTCGTGCTTGATGCAGGTGTGGAAACCGTCGTAGAGCGCCATTGCCTGATCATGGGCAGGAACACTATCGTCACCATTGTCGAGCGAAATGTCGCCAAACCACAAGTTAGCTGCGAGGTTGTCGGCATAGTCCTTGAGGATTGCCTCTACAGCCTGTGAAGAGAGAGGGAACTGACCCTGAGCGTCGGTGCCGAATACTGTCTCACAGAAGTCGTCGATGTTGCCAGGAAACTTATCCCAAGAGAGCTTGGCAACAAGGGTGCGCTCTTTCAGGAAACCAGCCTCGCTGTCGATCTCGCGGTGAACGTCCTTACGACGTGTGGTGCCACCCTTACGGATGAACAAATGGAAAGTGCGCTGGAACTTAACACCAGTAACGATTTCGATACCAAGGCGATCCATCTCTTCTGCATCCGAATAGCCCGGACCCATTACAATTTCCTTAGAAACCTCCTCGGCTACGTGCTGAAGCGCGTCAAGGCCGATAAAATCTTTAGGTAAATTTGCCATAATTGTTGTGTTTTTGTGTCTTTGTTAATGTTTTTGTTGTTTGTGTTGGTTGAGAGTTTTTATTTCTCTTCCTCGCCATGCAGGAAGCGCTGGAAAGCAGCCTTTCGCTCAACGTTGGTCTTGTACTTGCTGCCATCAAAGGTACGCAGCTGCGGAGTTTTCACACCCTCGCCATTGTTCTCAGGAGCCTCGCCGCTGTTTAGCTCTTCGCCAGCCTCATTGGTGAGCGCGGCAATCTGAGCCTGCTTGTCGGCAATGGTCTGCTCGGCTGTAGCAAGCGCGTCCTTAGCGGTCTGAAGGTTTGCCTCGGCATCAGTCTTGTCGGCTGTGAGCTGGGCAATCTCTTTGTCCTTTGCCTTGGCGAGAGCTTTCAGCTCGTCGTCCTTTTTGGCAAGAGCATCGGTGTGCTGCGCGTTAAGGTCGCTTAGTTCTGTACTGTGAGCCTCGTTAGCCTGGGCGAGTGCGGTCTCCGCGACTTCCTTTGCTTCGTTGGCTGCGTTTACTTGAGCGGAGATTTCATCAAACTTGCCCTGCAATTCTGCGAGAGCGTTCTCCGCTGTGGTGACTTTCTGCTCTGCGTTAGTCACCTTCTGCTCAGCTTCTTTCATGTGGGCTTCGAGAGAGTCAAGAAGCGAGGCGTTCATATACGCGCCCTCTTCCGTAACGGCAATCTCGCCAGCCTGCAATCCGCAAGCGTTGCAAATAAGAGGATATTTCTCCATATTGATATTAGTATTTGTATTGGTTGCTTCCGGTTCCTCTGACTCCGGCTCAATCTCCGGCTCGTTCTGTGGCTCAACTGCCTGCTCACGGTTGATGAGTTCGGCTCTGCCATCATAAAGTTCAAAGGCGTGTTGCACTACTCCCATAAATGACGACTGACCGTCCATCAAAATGCCCTTCACGTCCTCTGCATTGAACACTTTGCCTTTCAGGTGTTCGTCCTTTGCGTTAGGGCAAGCTTTTTTGACATCGGCGCGAAACTCAACGCCAAGATCGGCAAGTTCTTTGATAAGCTCCTTGTCATCATCCTTATTGGCAATGTCGCGATAAGCCTTGTTCTTGTCAAATGACTCGGGGTCATAAAGCTCATGGTAGGTCTCGTCGGTGTACTCGTCTTTCGCTCCATCGGGCAAAGTGTAGAACGCTGCCATTACGCCGATACAACCGACCTGATCTTTGGGGTTCATGTAATAGCGCTCATCGCAAAGAGAAGCGAGATACATTCCTGCCGAGGCACACAAACCATCAACCAAAGCAATCACCTTCTGGCCTTTTGAGTGAGCATAGTCAATGGCAAGAGCATAGTCGTTTTTTGCCCATGCCGAACCGCCGGGAGTATTGATGACGAAAACGTGACCACGACAAAGAGGATGGTCGGCAGCTCGCATCATCATGTCGCGGTGGTCGATAGAGCCATACGAGCAATAGCCGCCGTTGCGAGTGATAGGACCGTCAACGGAAAGTACCGAAACGAAGGGGAAGTTCTGTGCGTGCTCGTCGTCATCAGGAAGGTCCAAAGTCCAGTTGCCTCTCACCTGCTTGCCATCCTCCGAAATCTGATATTCCTCTGGATAGTAGGTGTTGCCCTCGGCATCCTCTGCGGTGACATATCCACAGCTCTTCTCCGGCTTGCTGAAAGCCGCATGAGTGTTTAGGTTGTGCTCAAGCGACTTGCGAATACCATGCACGAAGTCGGGACTAACCATCCACTTCTTTCCGGTGAGTATTTCAAATAAGCCTTTCATTAGTAAAAATGTGTTTTGTGTTGTTATCCTGAAAAATCAATCTTTTTACCGACTGACCATGTTGCGGAGGAAGGGCTCGAACCTTCGACCTCTTGGGTATGAACCAAGTGAGCTACCAACTGCTACCACTCCGCTGTGTTATCCGTATGCAAAATTAAAGGCTGCTTCGGTAATATTTAGGACAAAAAAACGCCGCTATCCTCGCGGACAACGACGTAATATATAATCTAAGGCATTGAAAAATGGTCTAAAATACTATGCGTCTCGAAGTGTGATAGGTATCGGCTCCGACAGGGCTTGTGTGGTGGCAGTGACGGTTCGCGCCAACTCAGTCTGACTATGGTCTGTGGTGCTACCTATGTCGAATGTATGGGGCAAGGTGTAGCACAACTGCAACGAACCGTCCATCTTGCGCAATACCACGTAATACTCCTTATCACGCATATTTCGGTACGCTTCAGCCACATTTTCGCCTCCATTTGCCACATTTGCACTAATATTATATGTATATATAGTGCCATTGCCCTGTTTGGCGGACGTCATCTTCACTTTAAGATTCTCTACAATAACGTAGTTTTCGCCACTCGTAGCCAAGCGTAAAGTTGGCTCGGCAGGGAAACTACAATTATTAATATATAACACTTGTGCCATACTGAAGGGTATCGGTATAACACACTCTTCCCTTGGGTAAAACATTACATCGGTAATGCCATCAAGGAACAATTCTTTGCATTTATTTGACAATTCCATTTACTTTTTAAAAAGGGTCGTTTTTTAACTTAATTTATAAAATCATTTAACAGTTGTTCACATAGAAACGTTATTCCCATTCTATTCTCTCGAACGAGACTGTGCGCTCACTCTCGTCTATGAACTGCATATCAGCACAAGAATAAGCCTTGAAATTCTTGTGCTCCGTAGCAAACCAACGATCAATGACGCGCCTCATATTGTTTTTCTCTTGCTCGGTAGGGTCAATACCGTAACGCATTAGGAAGCGTTCAAGCATAGCTACGTGCTTACGACAGATAATACGATTGTTGGAGATGCAATAGTCAAAAGTAGACATGGCCCACTCTATAAGGCTGCGCTTAAATTCATTGTTAAGCGCAGCTTTGAGTTGCCACACACCTTCCTTAGTGAGATTCCACGTCGATGTAACTTGCTTTACGACATCAACAACCTCTACTTCGTAGGGCAAACGAATACAGATATAGTCCATATCTTCACTTTTATTGTAATCACGATAGCCAAAAATACGTTGCACTTCGTCAAAAGAAAGATAGTTTTGATTATCACGAAGCAATATTGAAGTTCCACCATTGGGATGCCGCCCCGCCATCATGTTACGCCATTGCTGGTGCGAAAAACATTGAGGATCAAGCGAACGAGATTGTTCCGTTGTGTTCGTAATATAATGACGGAGGATAAAATGCTCATGCGTATAGACACTAAACACCAACGGCTCATCCTTGGCAAGCACATGCTTGGGGTCGCGATTACGGAAGAACTGGCAACGACTGGTAGGTAGGCGAAGGTAAATGTTAGACATAACGGTTATTATTTTAGTTTTGGCCGTTTATATTGGCTCATAATTAAATCAGTGGTATTGAAGCTGTAGCGCAATGCAACATCGGTCATGTTGTTAGACTGTATCTTGCCGGTCACTTTTTCTATCTTCTCAATGTCGTTACGACTAAGACGGAGGCAGAGCTGTGCAAAGTCAATATAGCAGCCTCCAGACTCGGTATGAGCGATAACGCTCATGTCGAACTTGTCGTTACGACCAAAGAACTGGTTAAGACCTTCTACGAGGTCGGCTTCAGTGTAAACTTGCGCAGCTGGATGCAGTTTACGATACTTGTCGGTATAGGTCTTCAGCCGCTTCTCAAGATAATCATTGATAGAGTCAGAGTAGTCGAAGTAGAGCTGCGCTTCGGGCGAATCGGCATCACCACGTCGGGCAGACTTAAAGAATCCGCGTAGTTGAGTAAGCACCTTCAGTACAGCATCAAACTGATTGAACTCTATACCATCGTTGAATATTTCGCGCATATCGGCTTTAACGTCGGTAACAACACTCTCAAGCATATCGGCGAGGAACGTTACCTTATCAAGATTGGCTGCCATGCGGTCACCACGCTCACGCATACCGTCCTTGTTGTAGTCAACATAATACTTCAGCAGGGTACAAAACGAAAGAAAATCATAGCTAACCTCTGAATGTAAGTTTGTCTGCACGATGGAGGCATACATGATGTCTGCCAATTTGCGATCATGCTGCTGAATGGTGCGCACAAGGTTCACCATTTCGCTCGAACCTGGACGCAAACGTTCAGCCGACTTTACGAGTCGGTTGCGCTTCTCTACAGCGTCATTATAGTCGGGATTGTGAAAGAGCACATCGAGGGTCTCGGCATACTTGCTTGTGGGCGGTCACCACGCTCACGCATACCGTCCTTGTTGTAGTCAACATAATACTTCAGCAGGGTACAAAACGAAAGAAAATCATAGCTAACCTCTGAATGTAAGTTTGTCTGCACGATGGAGGCATACATGATGTCTGCCAATTTGCGATCATGCTGCTGAATGGTGCGCACAAGGTTCACCATTTCGCTCGAACCTGGACGCAAACGTTCAGCCGACTTTACGAGTCGGTTGCGCTTCTCTACAGCGTCATTATAGTCGGGATTGTGAAAGAGCACATCGAGGGTCTCGGCATACTTGCTTGTGGGCACATCCTTGAAATGGAAAGAGTAAATAGTGGGCTGGTTGCTAACAAGTTCTTCTCTCGCTTTGATAGGATTTGATTTAGCCATAATTTATGCTATTTATCATAAGGTCGATTATCAAACAAAAACTAACGCATATCTCCTTCGCCGGAAATTACATTTCGCTGCTTGCGAGAGGCAAGTTTTGCGAGATTTTCTTCAGCCACTTCTTCGAGCGTAACGCCCATCACTTTTGCCAGTCCTGCTGTCTGCCAGAGAATGTCACCGATTTCAGAAAGCATAAGACGACGTTCCTCGTCAGATATGTTCCACACCTGCGTATGCAGGATTTTGCCTTCCTCATCACGTTGTGTTGTGGTTATATGCAGCTTGCCCTTACGCATGTGCTTGCCGGCTTTGCTTGCAAACTCGCCAACCTCACCTACGAGATTGGCAAGCATATAGAAGAGATTGTCGCTCTCAGGCATACAAGTACTCATTGCCTTGTCCTGATATTCGTTTAAAGTTAAATTTGCCATGATATATATGTTTATATTGATGATTAAATGTCAAACTTCTCACAATACTGGCGCATACGCACAATGATGATGAAGCGTATTTTCTCGCCAATAATCTTTGCATTAGGATGCGGTGTGCCGGTCTTGCCATGATAACGAAGGTCAAGAATATGCTTCCAGTCGGCAATCGTGTATGTATATGCCACAACAGTATAGGTATCAAGAGGCAGAACACCTCGTGCATCCTCCGGCTTCAATCCAGACTTCAGAAGTCGGTTGTAGCCCCACTCGCATACTCGGCATACAAAACGATACACCATACGCTGCCAACGAGTGCCATAAAAATACCAATGCGGACGTGCTATCTGTACGCCACCCTTCTTCTCCAGATTGCAATAGCGTGTGCTCTGCTCGGCTATGCTGTTGGGCGATGTGCGGTTGAGCTCGCGCGATGTGCTTATCTGTGTAGTCACTACCAGCGTCATTCGGATAATGGAGAATGCTTCCTCACACTCGTACTTCTGAGCCTTCTCAATAAACTTTTCTTCGCTGATACAATACGGACTAAGCGCGTCCATCAGGTTCTTGTTCTCAAGCATGAACTGCATATTAGTGCTGATCCATACCTTATGGTTCTTTGTGGCATAGTCGATGTAGGGAGAAGCGTTCAGATACGCCCAAATGTAGTTAGGAAGGCCCTTTTCGTTGGGCATGAAAAAGTATATTGTGCCGTGGCGATACATCGAGCGGTGGCCGCTTTCCCAGAATCCCTTGCAGCGTTCTTCGTCGCGCTTCTGAATGAACGCTTCCACTTTCTCTTCGGTTATTCCTTCTTCGGGCTGCTTGCCCTTAGCCTTGTAGCATATTCTGCCCACTCTTGCTATATGTCGTGGAAGAGATGTCTGTCGCCACCATTCCACTTGTGGTTCGATGAATTTCATTATGGATAAATTTTAGTTTATTATTTTTGAAGCTTACACAATACTCGTCGCTGCACCTTGTCGAACAGACTTTGGAGAGAGCCGTTGTTGAAGATTACTGCATCGTAGAATGGCAAGGGCAGAAGATTGCGCTGTCTGTCGCGATCCATACGTTCCTGCGACACCCCTCTGCGCAGTCGGGTTGCTTCCCATGCCGACACGCAAACCTTGAACAGCTCGATGCTGGGGAATTTCTCACACAAGGCTCTCAGACCGTCCTCGTCAATAACGTAAACAGCCTTGTCTGTCACCTGGTCGATGGTGGTCCAATACTCATAGCCACCATACTGGGTGTATGCTAACATCTTGTCGTGCTGCACGTCGCATTTTTCCACAAAATGATGTTCCACACCATCAATCTCGCCTTCACGCTTCGGACGTGTGGTATAAGAACACAACACTTTATATCCACCCAAGTCGGACAGCATCCGAGCCACAGTGTCCTTTCCAGCACCACTCGGACCAGTAATTGTTATCAGTTTCATATATTGTTTTTTTGTTTGAATTTTAACATTTGAGCAATCAATATAGAATCATAAGACCACCGTAAAACACACGTAAGCCTCATTTTTTGCGAAAACGTGGGCGTTTTTGCCGTTTTTGAGTTTTCGGTTTAACACTTGTAAAGTGTTTAAGGCGTTTCCCTTTATTTTTACTCCTTCAGCTCACTCCAAACTCGCCTACAAATCTGACGATATGTTTCCTCTCCCAATGCCACCTTACAAGCATGAATGAGATAGTTGTACGTCACGGTCTGACTGCTTCCCAACTGCTGCCATTTCAGGTTTGTCTGCGCTTCATTATATTTGGAGCTGCATCTTGATAGTTGGTGGAATAGGTCAAAACCATACGGATGTGATCGCAATGCCCATCCCGCTTTCACCCAGTCGTCATAACTCTCAGTAATATTCCGATGGTTGCTCACAAGTTCCTGCACAATAACCTCGACCAATCTGTCTTGCACACGCTGCTGTTCCCAGAAGTTAGAGTTGCCTTCGGCTTTATACTCTACATTCGCATTGTGCGAGCGATACGCTTGGCGTGAAGCCAAGGAGACAAGCTGAGCTTGCTCACCTTCCAGTCCCTTATACGGCACCACATTTTTATTTATATATATGTGATCAGAATCATCCCATGAAGCGAAACGCACACGTCCGATATTGCTGCAAGCCTTGTCAAGCGTAATGCCGATAGCTGCATAATCTTTTAGTAGAGCTTTGAACTGGTCTTTGTGCCGTTCAGGATAAGCCAATTTTACTAAGCCGAAATATCCGCTGCCGGAGCACGACCGCATCAGCAAGGCTATTTCAGGACGATAACCGCAAGCGAAGCGCACATTTTCAAAGTTGCTCAGATGGGCGTTGTCCGCAAGGTCTATGTCGATGGCGAGCCAACCAGTGTGTTGCTTCAGATGAGTTTCTCGACGCGAGACTGGAGCCATAAACTTCGACCCATCCTTACGTATGCACTCATCGTCGTAGATGCTGAACAGCCCGCTAAGTGTAGCTCCAGGCAACTGCTTCTTTGTGTCGATGTACTCCTGCATCTTCTTCGCCTTACTACCATACTCTTTGCGCATAGCGCGAAGGTGCTGCACATAGGGTCTCCAACGATCCGTAAGGCAGAACTCGCGGATGGTCATTTGCTGAATGCACTCACCAGTTTCACGGTCTACATACCGACCTACATTGTCGAGCGCATCAGAATATATAGAGCATATCTCGTCAAACATATTTTATAAGTAGAAATAACTGGGTTATCATATCGGTTGCAAATTTAATAATTAAAATTGATATAAACAATATTTTAGCTACGTTTTTCCTATGTTAGTTATGTTTGGACTTTAATTCTTCAAAAGTCCAGTTTTTTGTTTTCGAGTCCATTTTTTCAAAAAATCTCAAAAAACGAAAAGTTCGTAATTTTGAAACACGCTTCTGCTGTCCACCCAAAATCCACTTCGTGACCGCCCAATGAAATTTTCAAAAAGTG
>ERZ1023853.58-NODE-58-length-27672-cov-12.428613_pt1 | contig 27672 bp, 4 predicted proteins | sample MGYA00380386_ERZ1023853 | MGnify/ENA primary metagenome ERZ1023853 (study PRJEB33179, sample SAMN07449009) | human gut metagenome | biome: Human-gut; feature: Human associated habitat; material: Faeces | host: Homo sapiens | place: India: Bhopal | collected...
GACCTTTTTTAACGCCGGATTTCAAATCCGGCGGGACGCCTAGCGGGCTTGCGTTTTTGTTTTACATCCGGCGGGACGCCTGGCGGAAACAGGAGTTTATCTGATAATCTTTTTTCCCTTTTTCTTCGAGATGTAGATGCCTGGCTTTGATGGCGTCTCTACCCGTTGTCCCGAGAGATTATAGTACTTGTCATCTTCCGGATCATTCTGCCAGATGATAGGGTTGTGGATGGCGGTATCCTCACTCTTGGCAAAGACGAAGTGAATGGCTCGTTGGTCCATTGCCAAACCTTCCTGGTTGCTTGTACTTACCATGTCTTGTGGCAGCCAAGCCCGGTGAGCCTTCAGTTTTGTACCCGTGAACTTATAGAAGCCCAATCCCAGGGTGTTCTTATAGGCAAGTACATAACAGTTGATGTTGGTAGAAGAGATGTCTTCGTCTGTAGCATTGCCCTTGAGGATAGTTGGCTTATCGCTTTCATTGGAAGTAGGATAGAACGAATGCGTTACAGGGGTTGTTTCTGAAGTAGCTCTTCCATAAACAATATATCCCTTGTTGGCATTGATTACCTCTACGGGTCTCAGCGTCATCATGAAGTCTGTAACCAGATCAGTCTCTGTCTTTTCTGTTTCTGTATCTTGATAGTGCGCTGTAGCAGCATAAGCTGTCACTCCCGCAGGTACTCTGGCGTTGAAAGGCAGACAGATGGTAGTCCAACCGCAAGCGTATTCGAAATGTTCATCTTTGTAGTTACCAACAGCAGGAATAGCTAGTTCATATGCTGGCTGTATGGTATATTCGATGGCTTTGGTAGCTATACCCAGACCACCTTGCTGGTTGGCAGCACGTACGCAATAAACGCCCGATTCGTCAAGAGTAATCTCACACTTTGTTGTATTCTCCTGATACAACCATTTTTCTGTCTTCTCATCCCATTTGAAGAGGAAGTAGCAGAGGGCTTCCTGCTGTGGCTTCCATTGCAGGCGCTCATCGTTTAGCACGATGTTATCCTTCCACTCCAGACGGTTGGGTACATCGTTGTTTACTTCATCTTCTTTAATAACAGGAGATAATCCCGAAACCGCATCTATCTGCTTGCAGCGCACTTGTGGCTCGAAGGCATCAGAACCGCCCAATACATTGCGGAGGTTGTAATCCGAGATGTTTGAGAGGATGCAGTCGTCAGAGCCGGCGGCTGGTGAGCAGGCGGCAAGCGAACGGGTAGCAAGAGGAATCTCGTTGTCTGATTTATCCCTACTGTTGTATTCGTGGAATCTCAGTTTTAATCCTGTAGCCATCTTTCCCCAGCCGTAGTTGCGAGGCTGCGTGTACATCCTGGTATTGATGAATGTGCAGGCTGGTGATTTACCCCAAGGGCGTGCCAGGGTCCATTCCTTGTCTTTAAGCAGGCTAAGCTGTTCTGTTTCTGTCTTGATATTACAGTTGTTGAACACATAGCCCCATTCCTGCATCTCCTCCGTATTCGGAGCCACGATGTTGTTGCCTGCCCGGTCACGGTGGATGAGGTTACATTTCTCAAACCAGATATTGCCATTGCCGCAAACCCAATCCGTCACGCCCGCAAGGTCGCATTCTTCCAGATAGCCACGGAAGTCGGAACCTGCAAGGTTGGATAGATAGGTATCTTGCCAACTGAGGAGTGCCACATTCTTCATCACGCTTCGGTTACCTTGCGTATAGAAGGCTACAGCCTGTTTTTCTGCATCTGAACTCTGATTCTTATAGTCGAACCGGTTTTCCAGGGTCAGGTCTTCTGCATAGAAGTCTGTAGCATCTTGTATCAGCTGCAGGGTAGCAGTCTGGCTGACGCCTCCTTTTTCCGGGATATTGTAGATCTTCACGCCTTCCTTGCTCTGTCCGATGAGCGAGATGTTTGGCTTTATGATTTGGGTTACGCCATTGTCGGCATTTCCTGTCAACTGATATTCTCCATCTGGCACGAAGATGTAATAGCGGTGACCATCTGTCTTGTTGTTGTTGTTTGCCGCTGCGATAGCCTGGTCGAGGGTACCATTCGTACCAACGATGAAGTCAAATGGATGTTTGTGATAAAAGGTTTCACTTTTCGCAATATGCAGGATGATGGTCAGGTTCTGCAGGCACTTCTTGCCATAGATATCCTTGAAGATGGCCTCGGCAGTATTTCCACCCTCTGCTTCTGTGGCAGAGAAGTTAAAGGTGCTATCGGTTCCTGGCTCCAAATCCCAATATTTAAAAACATGTTCTCTTTCGGCACTTTCAGTCTGGAAGAGCCCTCTTTTCACTGCCTGCATCGTGCGGTTGAACTTCAACTTGATGACACCATTGGCAGGCACATCTGAAGCCTCGATCTGGATATGAGTTTCTGTGGCCTCGATAGGGTATGTCTTGCCATTGATGGTAACTTGTTCCATGACTGGTTCATCATTTGGAATATCGAACTCGAATTTTACGTGATAGGTAGTTACCGTGATACCTATTTTATTCTTTACCGTTACGATGCATTCCGGCTCTTTTACCGTTGCAGAGGTTGCGGAAACCGTGCCCCCATTGGTGGCAGTACCCGTTACTTCTGGTATCTTTTCATCAGCGTTTTTCCATGGATTAACAGTGAAGCTGACATATTGGTGTGTACCATACTGCTTTTCAATCTCATTCTTATTGTACGTTGTTTCTCCACAGGTCAGTGTTGTAATCTCAGGCAATTCTTCTTCTTGTGGTTGATAGGTTACGCTGAAACTCTCGCTGTATGGTCCCTCTGTGAATTCCACGTTTTGTGTAGCGGTAGTTCCCGAACAGGTAGCTTCTGCTACATATTTATCATCCAGCGTTACCTCTTTTCCGGCAATATTCACCTTTTTATTACCTTCCGTAGCCACCAGTTGGGCGGTGCAATTTGGGGTAGAAGGGAAGGAGATGATAGAACCCGCATTAATCTGCATTCGTTCTGTTCGCTCGGTGGTGTTGTCGAATTTGCCATTTGTTGCATCGAGGTCTATCTTCAGGTCTATGCTTGCCTCTCCTCCCACGGTTCCCTGTTCTGCATCGTCACCAAGCTTCATCGTAAGCTGGGTAACAAGAATACCCTTTGTTTTCTGAAGGTTGATGCTTGGTGCCCCATTGTCCTTGGTAAAATACCAGGTGGCAGTGGTAGGTTTTGGGAGACTGAGGATATTGAATTCATTAGGTTTGAACATTGGATACAGACGGATGTTTTCGCCCTTAGCGATATACTGTCTGCCTATACCATAGGTAAAATCATCCCCCGTTGAGCTATCCACGTCAGATTCATCCTTTTTCGATAGATCAATCCAGTAGCTCAGTGTATTTCCCTCGTAGTAGAGGCTGGTATTTCTAGGAATGGTAAACTTGTCGCCTTTCTCCACCCAGGTAGCTTCTGGGGGTGTACCTGTGGCATACGATCCCGCATTGTAGGTAACGTAGTAGGTATTCGTCTTTTCCTTGAAATAAACCAGCAGGTGGCGGTGGTTGGTAATGTCGAACTCCAGTTCGTATTTGGTGCGGATGCTGTCTTCTGCCAGATAGGTGGTTTCATCTGTACGGTAGCATTCTGTTTTTTTCAGTACGAATACGGTTTGCTGGGAGCCGCTGGCAATACCCCAGGTTCCATCATCGTTCTTCTTCACATTCTCTGTGGTAGAAGCATCCTGCATCTTTACCATATCCACCGTGCCGTCATCGTTTATCTTCAGTACGGCGAGCGGTTCTCCGTTTGCATCCGTCTTGGCAGGATCCACAATCTTATCCAGTTTGTAGCCCTTCTTTCTGTAGAGGGTCATTCTCACGCGCTCTCCTTGTCTAAAGGCGATGCCGCCGTCTGGCAGGTCATTGGTTTCGTGTCCTTCTCCCTTGTTGGCGGTTTCAATCTTGTCTATCTTACCGCGGGCTGCATCTTCGGTTTCGGCATTCAGTTTCACCCAGTTGGCTGCCAGTGTACCCAGTTCTATCCACTGGTAGTACGAATAGTCGTCGCCAATGATGATGCGAGAACGGGTCTTGGCACTTGGGGTGGTATAGCTATATACATACATGTGCACTTTGGCACCCTTTTCCTCTTCCTTCAGCGAAGGCAAACCGGCGTTCTTACGCTCTATGTCGGTACGTTCTTCGTCGAGGGTTGGTACCACACCGTCGATGGTGGTGGAGGTTATCTTGGAATACGAGAGGATGGAGATTCTGGTTCCTGTTCCTGAAGGAAACCAGAAGGTGGTGCCAGGACCGAAGGCACACCAGTTGTCTAAATCGGTGTTGCGGATAAAGCCCTTGCTGCCCGTTTGGCACCACAAAGCTGCGGCGCGCCAATGCGGATAGTCTTTACCGCTTTCACGCACTTTGACAAATACTTCTGATGTCCAGAAAACATTCTTATTCTCTTCGAAGTTTACCGCCTGTGCGCATACCTTTCGGTTTTCTCCGGTATTCGGATCGGGATATTCCTTTACCTTGCGTCCGAAGTCATAGCGGATTACAGGATTGCTGATACGGTTGTTCTGATCGGCTGGGTTTTCTTTGAATACAGGTACGAGAACGAGGTTTTCGTCATCTTGGCTGAACGAATAGGTTTTGCCCAGTTCGTAAATCTGTTTGAGGTCAGTCTTGAGTGCCCAATGGTCGAGCGTATAATAATTCTTGTTCATCGTTCCATCATCATTCACGCTCTTGAAGAGGGTGTAGTTGGTAGGAATGGTGAAGGAGCGTACATCTTTCATGGCGCTTGGCAGTTCGCTTTCGATGGCCACTTCCAGTTCCGGCACCATATTCTGATAGTCCTTCTTCTGGTCTTTTCCATCCACTTTGGTTCCTGGCTGATATTCGAAGGATACGCTTCCCTGGTGACCTAGAGCGAAATGAGCGGTGAAAGTTCGGTTGATGAAGGTTTCTGCGGTGCTGCCCATGGTAAACTGATAGGTGTACCATTTCTGCTGATTTCCATTTTCATCCTGCCAGTAATCAATCATATAGTCGGTGATTGCCTCGCCATCGCAGGTTACTTCGGTGCCTGCGGTGTACCAGCTCTCCGCCTTTACCACCTTACCGTTTTCCTTGGTCTCGTTATAGAAGTTGCTGTACTTTGGCGAAAGTTCCACGCTACCCAGTTTGGTATCCGAAGAAATGGCAGTTACCTTGCGCATCTCCTGGCGCTGATAAGTAACAACGATAGGGATGATGTTGTTGAATTTCGTGAGTGCTTCGCTGGTGATGGTATAATTGATGATATAACTGATGGTTGGATTCTCAGGATTCTCTGTATTCTCCTTATTCTCCTTCATCGGCAATGAGGTATCGCTGCCTTCCACCTTGAAGCCGGTTACGGTGTAGCCATAGTTTGCCTTTGCCTCCAGCGTAACCACGTCGCCCGCCTCAAAGCGGTTGCCTCTGTTGGTATGGGTTGAGGTGGTGCTGATATTGACGGTACCGGCATTCTCGTTCTTCTCGTTCGGGAAATTTGTAGGGTCGGCATTGCTGATGCTGTTCTTGCTTACCACGTTAGGCAATACCGGATAGGTGGCACTGATAGACTCGTAGAAACCCCAGGCTTTGGTAGAACCCGCCTTGATGATGTTGATATGCAGACTGGTGGCATCGCCCTTGTAGGTAAAGGTGATGGTCTTGTTGTCAGCAATCTCGATATCGCTAGCCGGTATGGTGTAGTTGTTGTCGTCTGTCACCGTAATTCTGGCAGCCTGGGCATCATTGGCATCTTGGCTGAAATAAGCCTCCGTATTCTCGTAGTCGGTATCCTTTTTGGCAGAAGCCTTCACCGTTACCTTCATGCCATACACGGCAGACAGGGTGAAGATGGTTCCGTTGTTCACCTGTGCACCCTTTCCTTCCAGGGCATTGATGCGGGCATCGTGGTTGTTTATCTTTGCCGTAGCGGCAGAGGCATCCATCAGCAGGTTTACGTCTTGCTTTACCTGTGTGTTGTCATCCACAAAGATGCTGCCTGTGCTTGTATAGCCCTTGGTGCCCGAACTATGCTGCATATTGATTTCAGGTGCTTCGCTGCTATCGAAAGGCCATGTTACGGTTGTCTCCCGGTTGGTATCGGTGAGGTCTAGCTTGTTTGCCGTCATCTTCGGGGTGAGAGTCACGTCGTTGGTGAAGGCATAGGTTTTACCTGCCTCGTAGTTGTTTTCGCCATCGGTCCAGTATTGGAAGGTGTGGCCTTCCTGGTAGAACAGGGCGTTGGTAGGCATCTGTGCCTCGCCCTTTACATCGCATTTGATGCTGGAAGGGATGTCGCCCTTTACACTCTTTCCCAAGAAGGACACGATGATGAGCTTGATGTTGCGCACATCAAGACTGCGGATGTAAGAGCCCGCTGGTATTTTCAGGGTCATGGTTGTAGGGGTTCCTCCGTCGTAGCGGATGGTATGGATTTCTCCGTCTTTGCCCGATGCGCTCCGGTTGCTGAAGCTGGTCAGCAGATTGCTGCCTTGATAAACCTTGATGGTTCCTGCCTGGCTGGCATTGCATAGGGGCAGGTTGATGCTGGCAGCCTCGGCCACTTCCAGCTGGATGGTTCCTCCCTCTTTGAAGTACCAGCCGTTGGTGGTGTTCTGCCATGCTCCGCCATCTATCTTGATTAATCCGTCATGGTCTTCCGGATAGAAATATTTCTTGGTGAGGTCGTAAGCGTGTTCGTCGCCATATTGGGTAGTCTCCTTAGGAGTAGCTTTGGCATAGAGATGGAGGTCGGTAACGAGTATTTCTCCCTCTGGCACCTTGGTGGCAGATACCTCAGTGTTGTTGAACCAGCCACGGAATACGTAGTTTTCAGGGAGCGTCAGACTGCTTTCATTAAATTTGTATTTCAAGGGAGTATTGGCAGCCACGGTTTCAGAACCGATAGACTGGCCTTGGGTGTCGTAATACCAAACCGTTACCTCTGTTTTCTGCTCTACGTTTCCCAGGATGGTGAGGTCGGTGACGTATGCGTTTTGGTCAAGACCATGCGAATAGTTCTCGAATTTAATCTGGCAGTTGGTACGGTTCACCGTCAAGGTAAGGTCTTCTCCTGACTTGTTTACGATGGATTTATCGTGGAGTACCACCCAGCCGGCATCCCCATCTCCTTTCACAGATACCTTGATACCACGTTCGCCACCCGTAGCAGCCTGATGAAGTTTGATTTTGGTGATGCTTTTGAGCGGTGAAGTCACGACACTAGGTTCGGCTGCCGAATATTCAGAGGTGTATTTGGCAGTCTGCATGTAACCTGTGGTCGAGGAAATTACGGCTTTAGGATAGATACCAACACCATTCAGGGTAAAGGAAAACGTATCTCCAAATTCGGTTTCCTTGTTGACAACCACCTGATTGGCTTGTTTTCTATTAATCTCTTCGGTCCAATCCGTGAAGTCGGTGGTATAAATCACCTTCTCGGACACCGTCCCGTTTTGTGCCCATGCACCACCGGTCCATCCCATCATGAGCAGTATCATGATGGAACGGATCAGGTGTAGGGTTATTATTTGTTTCTTTGTATTCATATTTACTGGTTTCTTTTTTACTTTTATCTTACGATCACCTTTTTGTTTCCGAAGATGTAGATGCTAGGGTAGAAGCCACTATAGGTGGCGGTGCCCGGCTGAACATCCAGGATGCGGTAAAGCTGACCGGTGGTTGAGAATACCTGGAGCTGGGTGGCATAGGTACTCTCTATGCGGATTCGCCTGCCTCCTATAGGCTGCACGATGAGATAGTTGCCCGATGGGTCATCATCATCGGTGATCTTCACATCAGGTTCTATCTTTTCGATGCCCGTGGTATCTGCGATGCGAATCACGGATGGGGCAGCAGATGAGCGTGCCTGAGATGCGGTTGCCGCTGGTGTGAGATAGGTGCGGAATGGCATGACGGTGGCAAATGGCGAAGCATCAGCAAATGTATCGCTGAATGCCGTACCCGTATCGTTCATGCCATAGATGGTTCCGTTTGCCACCTTTTGTGCCTTGAAGGTTCCCATGTGTGAATAACCGTTTACATTCAGGGTTCCCGCGGATGCTGTGATAGGAATTTCGATGGCACGCTTTTCAACTATTTCTTCGTCCTTTGGCTGGTACTCCGTGCCGTAGGCATGGAAGGTAACCGTCTGTGCCGGGTTTTCGATTCCCAGACCTTGGGTATATTCGTTATAGAACTTGCTTGAGAGGTCAAATTCATAATAATGGTAACCTGGGAAACGAACCACATACGGAACATTCGCTGTCAAGGCAAGATAATCATTATATGTATGTGCTTCGTTATAATATGGATTATCCACCTTATTATATAGCTTGCTTTCGTATGTCCTTACAAAGAAGTCGTTCTTGAATTTGTAAGCCCAACTTGCGGCATTTTCAACCTGGAAGAGTCCCTCTTCGCTGCCCGGACGCTGGAAGGTGGCAGTGGATTCCTTTACCCCAGTCAATCCTCGCAGCCAGTACTCATGGTGCAATGTGTGAGTATTCTTGGCTGGGTCAGCCAGTTCATCTTCCGTTGGCGTGCCATAGAAATGGGTAATCTCACCATTTATCTGCGCCTTAACCTTGTTCACGGTGAATGGCAGGCTGATGCCTTCCCAGGCTCCCCTGGTTTCCTCGGCATAGTACATCGGCTTGCGCACATACCAGGCATGCTTGGTTACCGTGAATGGGATAGGGGCGCAGAAGTCGTTGTTGATGCAACTCTCATTTTCGCTGTTCTTGCCCTCTGGTGTGCGCTCCACGAGATGGAAGTAAGGGGTGGTGAAACCACCGGTTGTTCCATCGGCTGTTCCATTGCCTGTTCCAACGCTGGTTTTATTGGCTACAAGATGATGACCCTTAATCAGGATTTCTTTCTTTTCTTCATCATAGTTCAGTGCCGTATGAACGATGTCGTAAGCCTCGGTTGTGTTTGCCTCTTCGGTATCAGCCGCTTCTGTACTGTTTGCTGCGGTATATACCAGGAGGTTCTGGGTAACTTCTGGCTTGATCATGAGGTCGTAGTACTTCTGGGCATTGTCGGCCACTGGCGGATAGAAGATGCCCTTCTTGCTGATGCCCTCGCCGATGCCCTTCTTGCCGATGCTCTTCTCGAGGTCGTTCTGGCAAGTAAAGTCTATCGCCGTTGTCGTTGGCTCATACACGTATGTACTCCATTGACTCTTCGTACTGTTGTAGGCATTGTAATGGAAGGCATCGAGCAGGGTGTCTCCGTAATAACCGGCTGTGCGATATACACGGTTGGTCATGTAATCTATATGTCGGGAAGTAATCCCGGCAGGATAATTGTCTGGAGTCAACTGCAATGACTGTCCCCAGAATAGGAAGTCGTTCATTTGTTCTTTGTTAAACAGTGGCAGGTAATCGCCGGTTCTCGATTCTGCCTTCGTTTCTGTGGCAGCCGTGTAACCCTGTGCACGTGCCTTGTCTATCGCATGCGTCTGGTCGTGACGTGTCAGACTCTTGCCGTAGTTCGGGGTCAGGGCACTGCTGCCACCCGTACGCAGATAGACGATACCCGTATTGTTGCCGGTGTAGGCATCCGAACGGTTGGCATACTGATAGTCGCCGTTGGCATAGTAATCGTAGATGTACTTCAATGCCGCCTTGTCTTCAGCTTTCGTCATGTCGTTGCTGTAGCGGGCACGCAGATAGTACTCATTGAGGTCGTATGCCACCCTGCCATATTTGAAGTCATCGTATGTATAACCCTTTTCGGCAGTACCATCCATTCGATAGACGATAGGGGAGGTGTTTCCTGTAGGATCCGTAGGATTAGTAGGATTATACTCAAAGCAGCAGTGGTAGGCACCCTTTTCATTACAGCCAAGGGTAGCGATATTGCCGTTTTCCAGACCGAGGTTGTAAATCTGTCCCTGGTTCTCCAGGAAGAGTGCCTTGTCCTTGCTGAAGCCTTTCAGCACATGACCGTTGCCATGGAAGGTTCCCTTGAATGTGGCGCCTGTTCCATCGATATTGTCTCCGATGCTCAGGTCGCGCTGGAGGATAAACTGGGCATAGGCACCGCCATCATTCGATCCTTCCTGCAGGTATTCCTTGAAGGCCGTCAGGTCGCGCTGGTTCTTGATGTAGATGCGAGGCTCCGCAAAATATTGTGGCTCACCATTGGCACGAGCCTCTGCTGCTTCCCTTGCACGTTTCACGGCCTCAGGAATATGCAGGTTCACCTTGTCTGATTGCGGATCCATCTCCTGGTAGTTGTGAACCACCAGGGTATCGGATAGCTGCACCGGAACGGGGAACAACTGCTTGTCGAATCCCGTCATGGAGATAGCCAACTGCACGCCGTAGCCATTCATAAAGTAGTAAGCCGGAATTTCCAGATAGTCTTCCGTCTTGTCGTAGTAGGTTCCGGCAAAGAGGTCGGTTCTATTATCTGTGGCTGTTCCCTGCTGATAGGTGTTGTTTTGAGGAGTATCTTTCTTGTCAAAGATATCTTTCACCCAAGTGTTTCCATCCTCAAATTCAGGCTTGCCGTCCTTGTCTCGCTTCAGCTTGCCGATGTGCCAGTAGTAGCCGTTGGCTGCAAACGATTCGTCGGCATCAATCTTCACCAGTTTCTTGTTGATTCTGATCATCTCTCCCGGCAAGGCGCAGTTTTCGATGCTGATGTTGCCGCTTACGGTAGGTCCCTGTACATACTCAATGGTGAGATAGATGGTGTAGGTATATTCACGAGGAACAAAATACTTTACCTGTTGGTTATCGCCGATAGTGATATCTGAAAGATTCTTCACTTCTTCATACTTCTTGCTTGTCGTGTTATATACATAGAGTTTCTCTACCTTTACATACTCGTCAGTCTGTGGCTGGTAATAGGTATTGTTAGGATCCAATTTTTCGGATTTTATCTCTATATAATTATTATTCTTATCTTTTTTAAAGAATTTCTCAGTATGCGCATAGATAGGCTTATTCTCTGTGCTGTTTTCGCCCTTGTATATCTCGTAGGCAGGAGCCTTGATAACCAGGGTAGCGAGACTCTTTTCGGAAAGGTGCTTCTTGAAGTAATCAGCTTCAGCATCATTCGTGTTGTCAACCTTGTCAACCAACTGGAATGAAATCTTGGCATCCTCGGTTAAGCCCGAAGGCAGAGTGTTGTTGAAGATTTCAACGTTGTTGGTGGTTTTTGCTTTATTCATCTCCAGCAAGGCGGAGAAACCTTTTTTCTGCTTGTCGGTATCATCTTTAGATGTGGCACCATTGAACTCGGTATCCGATGAACCACCCACATAGAGCTGGTAACCGCCGGCAACTGCAGGGGCATAAGCTGTATCTGTTTTTTCCAGATAGTTGCGATATTCCAGATCGCTGGAGAAGTTAGCCGGATGTCCGCTTCTCATCTTCCAACTGTAGATGCGTGCCGTCTGACCACTCTTCAAGCCCGAAAGCACGGTAAGGCCATCCTTGTTGTCGCTGTTGAACTTGATAGGAAGATCAGGAGACGACTTGAAGGTGTAACCCGTGATATGGGCATTGTAGTAGTAGTGGAAACCTGTTACATACCAATAGTGAATATCCGGTAGCTTGGTACCTTCGGTATGGCTATAGTATCCCGTAGGGAAACAGTCATCCACGATGTATCTTCCATCCTTGTATGGGAACACGAAGTTACCCGTTGTTTCCAGGAAGTCTTCAGCGTGTGTATCGCCAGTCGCTCTCTTGTGGTTGTTGTCGGCATATACATAACCGCCACCTTCATCTTCACGCACGTTAATCAGGTTCATCTCTATCACACCATAGACAGGTCCGTAATGTTCCTTTTCTACTGCCTTTTGTTTATTCTCATCGTAGGTTACCTGGCAGAGCTGAATCTTCATGGCATAGCCCGATGCGATGCCAATCATGTTCTTAGCCGTACCATCGTTGCGTCTCTGGAAGGTTCCGTAGATGTCTCCCGCATTGACGTCAACCTGATTGTTCTTTTTAGCATTATTATAATCGTCGATATATTTCTGCTTTACTTCCAGATACGACTTATCCTTGAATTCCTGACTCTCTTTGTCTTTGGCTGCCACCTGACCCTGATGGTTGCGCCATGGAGCTTTATCCTTGTCGTTGAACGGAACATTCGAAACCACGGCACCTACATAGTGGATATTGTTGGATAATCCCATGTAGTTGCGTGCTTTTATACCGTATTTGAACGAGGTGGCATCGTCTGCCTTGGCTTGCAGACAACTGTCTTTATTGTAAGCTATCTCGTTCGACACCATCTTAAGCTCACCCACACGGGCGATGGAGTATGGAGCCTTGTTTATTTCGTTCACGGTATAGTCGCGCGCACCGAGCAGGGTGAAGCAGTTGTCTTCCAGACGGAGAATGTCTATACGCTGGAAGGTGTTGATAATCTTCGGATTGTCGATGGTATGAGCTGCAAAGCCATAGCCGGTAATATCGGTGCTGCGGAAACCCTCTGCGTATGAAAGGTGACCATCGCCGAAGATACCACCCTCGCTGTCGTATTCATAGAAGACGTTATCTTTCAGACCTTCCAGTTTAGGGCGTGTTGCCTCTGTTGGCTCTGCATGATAGAAGTATTTATCCTGCAGCGAGATGAAGCGATAGGTGTATTCGCCATTTTTATATGCATCGTCATCATCATAATGCTTGTAGTAATAACCAAAGAGGTCGGTGCCTTCCGGCAAGTTGATTTCCTGCATTTCCTGGTGCGAGATGGTGATGTGCTCGCTGTTCTTATTGTCACCCACCAGGATAACGGTGTTGCCGCCGAAGCCTACAGTGGTTCTGCCAGGGAAGCCATTAAGCTCATCAAGATGCTCTTTGGTATCCGTAAATGCCTCATCCACATTATAATCCTTGGTGTATTTCAGCACGGTGGTGTTGTTGGCCATCACCGATGAACCCTGGGCGAGGGAGTATCCTCCGCCATATACCGCTTCATCAATGTTGATATTCACGTTGTCCCAACCTACCTTTGGTTTCGCTGCATTCACTGTGGTAAAATATTTGGCACTGTCGGCATCCGTAATCTCTACCCTGTTGCCATTCTCGATAGCCACGATGTCTTCACGGGTACCCTGGGTAATCAGCTCATCGCTCAGCAGATAGATGTGCTGCTTGATGGTTGGCGATTTGGTCTTGCCGTTGTTGTCTTCCAGTTTCAGGTTCTTCTGGTTCTGGTCGGTACGCTTCAACACGTATCTGCCGCCTTTGTGCATATCCTTTCTCACCTTATAATATTTAGGATAGCCCACCTTTACCTGGGTAGAACCATATACATATCCCGAATAGGAACCACCCGTAACGGCACGGAACACGTGACCATTGAGGATATCTACATTGGTAAGACCAATGACGTTACCCTGCTGACCGCCACCATATACGAAGTTGGCAGATACGCCCAAGCCTTCCTGGTTACCGTCTTCCTTTACACCACAAGCATTGAACAGGGTGACATTGTTAGCCTTGTCAACATTCATGGTCGGTGCAACGCATTTGATATTCTCGCCCATCAGAATATGGGTGTTGCCATATACATAACTCTCCATACCATAGCCCGCACCATAAATGTTGAGGCTGGCATATTGGGCACTTTGCAGCAGGTTGTTGGAATTCTCCAGCTTCGTCTTATCCTTGCCAGCCAGCATGTCGCTTTGCAGGTCGATGGTTACGTCGCCCTTGATAGTACCACTCTGGTAGCAGCCGCCATAGACGTTACCTCCCATGTAGGCATTGTTCTTTTCATCCGTCTTCGGTTCAAACTTATTCTTGATGGTAAGCTTGATGAAAGGATATTCCGAGTGGGCAAGGCCCAGCAGATAGCCACCAGTGTGGGTAGCCTTTCCCTTGTAGTCGTAGTTGGCATTGTTGCAGCCACCCACAATCTTGTCGGTGATGGTAAGACCTTCTGGGAAGATGTAATCCACCACGTTGCCAATCTTCTTGGTTTCAGATTTCTGGAAGTCGGCTGCCGTTTTCGGATAAACATTCATGTTGCCACGGTTACCGCCGCAGCAGAAGGTGCCGATGGTGCAGTCGGTGAGTCCTTCGCCAGTTGCTCTTCCGTTCCAGGTCAGCGTGCCCTGGATATCTGTTTCCACTGGGTGGAAATACAGGTCGATCAGGTGAGGATATACCTTAGGACGGTCTTCATTCTTTGTTGGCAGATAGAGGGTACTGATTACCTTGTTCGATGGATCGTTAACCCAGTCGATGCTGTCGGCAAGGTTCAGCTCCTTGGTATAGTCCTCAACGCTACCGTTCAGTCTCTGGAACATGTTCATGAAGTCGTTCTCCGCAGTAGCGGTAAAGAGTTCGTCGCCGTTACTTCCCATGAACACGCTTCGGATGTTGACATGGCTGCCGATGTTGATTTTGATGTCGCCCACCTTCTTATGTGAGTCATCATACACCTTCTGTACGGTGGCAGAGTTTCCGCCGCCATATACATCGCCATCAATCACAACCATTCCTTCCTGGCTGTTGACTTGATTATTCTCGCCAACCTTGCCGGTGTTGCCCGTAATATCGATGTTCACCCTGTTGGTGAGTGGTCGCCATGAATTGATGTTCACAATCTTAGCCGCATCGCTTGCCGCCTTGATAGATGGCATGGTTTCACGCATCGGTACGGTATAAACCAAATCGACTTTCTCTGAATTAGGGTCGTCTGGGTTCAGCGGATAATGCTCGTTCACAGTAACCTTGGTGTTGCCGTTTCTATCGTTGGCATACAGATAGTTACCGTTTCCGGCTCCATATACGTTGCCATAGATATGACCGCCATTTATCTTGATGTTGGTGCCTGAACCCTGGTTCTCCTTGAAGTAACCCTTGGAGTCGAGCACAATGTTTACATAGCCCGATACGTCGTTGCCGCCATATACGCTGCCATGGATATAGATATCGGTATTGTCATAAGGAGATTTGCCTGATGGTTCCCCCGAGGTATCATTACCCGATGTGGTGGTGGTTTTGCTGTTGTCTTCTCCGATGATGACATTCGTTGATTCCTCTACATCGCCCATGAAGCCGCCGCCGAAGATATCATGGCAGTCGATGGCCTTGACGGTGATGTTGGTACTATTCACGGAACTGTAGAATCCGCCACCGAACACACGGCGGCAGAAAGCACCGCCGGCTCCCTTGATGTTGGTGCTGCCTTTTACCTTTCCCGAATAGCCACCGCCCACAATGTCCATATAAGAATAGCCATTGTAGAAATGTTCGTATTCCTTGCCCAGCTCAAAGTCGATGCCGTAGTGAATTTTCTTGTCCCTCACCATATCAATGTTGATGTTGGTATTTCCATCAACAATTGCATCCTCACCGAATCCGCCACCGAAGATACTGAAGTGTGGAGATCCCACCTTATAATATATCTCCTTCCATTCGGCGGTTTGGTAGAAGTGCAAGTCCTTGGCCTGTCCAGGTTTCACCTCCGTATCCTTATGCAGGAATCCATTGGCAATGGTGATATTGGTGTTGTGGTGCACTTCGCAGGCCTCGTTGCCACCACCGTAGATATTGTGGTTTACCTTGAACTTCAAGGTCTCGTGGTTGTATTGTGGAGAATAGGTGATACCATCGATGATGCTGGCTGGATGCCATGAACGGGTATCCGGGTTCCAGTAAGAAGAAAGCAGGGCTTTGCCACCCATGATAATCATGTTGGTATTGCCGGTTACATCTGCCAAAGTGATCTTTTCTCCATTGCTGGTAGTCTTTTCACCATTCACTGTCTCGGAATCACTATTTCCCCATCCGCCGCCATAGATGCCATGACCTATATAGCCATCCCAGATGCTGATAAAGGTATTGCCATATACTGTTCCGTTCTGGCATCCGCCGTAGATGCGTTCGTGGAAGGTAGGGATGATATTGGCATTGACAGTTTCAGCCGGATGCTCCATGGCTTCTGTGCTCCAAGGTTCGAGAGCCTTCTTGGTAGTTTCATCGTAATATGGATAAGAGATGACTGGTCGGTCGATGACCAGACAGGAATTGCCATAGATGCCACCCAGATTTTGATAGCTGCTACATTCAGATGCGAGGCGACCTTTACCGCCGGCAAATACCTGCGAGAAGATGGTGCCACCACGTATATTGACCAGCGAGGTGCAGTTCTTAGGAACCTTGTGCTGCTCATAGGTAAATACTTCTGGACCTGCCTTTGTATTACCCACGTTGGCAACATCGCCACCGCCATATACGCTACCCCATATCATGGTACGGTCTATCGTTCCCAGGCTTTTTCCTTTTGCCGTATAATTAAAGTTTCTACCGTAGATATGAACCTCCGTCTTTGGAACGCGGGCCATATTTGGGAAGTCAATCCATGTATTCTTTTCATTGTTAGAATTAGAAATAGATTCTATGCCGGCACCACCGCCATATACATTTTGGGCGATGAAACCCGACTTGATGAATACTCTGGATGATGTGCCCACCTTGCCGAAGTCATAGTCATTGCCGTCAGTGATGTCGCCGTAAGGCAGCGCACCCAGACCTGCTCCATAAATATTTTCGCATATTGGCTGTGCATCGGTTTCTACATAGGTGTCGCCAGTAACATATCCCGAGTAGCCACCGCCATGGATGGACTGGAAGGTGAAGCCCGGCAAACCGAGAATCCATGCCCAGCGGCTGGCATGATAGCGTCTGTAGGTTGTAGGGTCGAAGCCTGCTTCACCAGGATTGCAGCCAGTAACGCTACCGAAATAGAGTTTCTTGTCTTCCTTAGAAACCTTCAGGAAGTCGTTATAGATACTTGTTTCGAAGTTAAAGTAGGTCTTATGGTCTTCGGCCTGATTGAGATATCGGTATTTGATACCGTCGATGGCGATGATGCCATCGTCGCCAATCTTGGCACCCGGCTGCGCATATACCTCGGTTTTACCCACCTTCGTATTGACACCGAAGCCGGCTCCGAATACCGAGAACTCAGGGTCGTTCGTGTTCTTGCTGCTGATATACCAGCACAAGCCAGGCAGTGAGGTCTCATCAAAGAGGCTGAGTTTCTTGATGCTGTTGTCCAGATTCTTGATGATGATATCAGAAAGTGGCGAGTGGTTGACGATTACGATAGCTTTGCCGGTGGTACTATCTGCTACAGTAGTATCATCGTTGGTATAGGTACCCACATAGCAGGCACGGTTGCCGCCACCATAGATATTATGGTTGCTCTTGAAGGAACCCGAGTGCATGGTACCTTTGATAAATTCAAAGAACTGCTGGGTATTCTCATCGTTCATGATGCGGTTGATGGCAGCCTTTGCCTTTTCGTTGGTAATCTCATCCACCGTCTTGGCTTTCAGAATGGCTGCAGTTATCTCCTTGAATTCCTCAATGTTATCGCAAATCTTCTCGCTGTCTGCCTGAGCGGCAAGCCAGGTGGTGAAATTACCCTTGCTATCAGCTTTGCGATTCCATATCCAGGTACCGCCATCTATCTGCACCTGGGTGTTACCCAGAATGTTGGCATAGGTTCCCTCGTGGGCAGTATCCTTCTTGCCGAGCACGGTTTGGCGTGTTTTCTTCTGCTTTTCCGCCTCGGTTTCTGTGCCGTTAAGATCTACCTTTACATGTCCATAGCCACCGCCATAGATGTTTTGTCCCAGTTTTCCGCCTTCCACATGTACCAGGGTGTTGCCATCCACGGTGCCATAGGCACAACCGCCATATACGTTGTTCCAGACGAATGGCACCACGTTGTTCTGGTAGTCGAGTCCTGTAGAAGAGGCAGCATCGGTGTTGACGATATGCACGAGGGTATTACCGTTGATGCGTCCAACCTTATGATATTCAGGGGCTTTCTCCTTCTTGAGTCCCTTTCCGCCGCCGAAGACTTCACCGAAGATATCGCCACCTTTCAGGTTGACGAAGGTCTTGTAGTTCTCGGCCTTGTAACTGATGAATTCGCCTTCTTTATGTCCTTCTGCATCATTTTTTTGTGCGATTGTTGATTCGCTGATAGGCTTGCTGGAGTAATCCGGAGTTTTTATTTCATCGCCGATATTGGCAATATCACCGCCGCCAAATACGCTGCCATAAATCTTGGCTTCGTCAGAGATTTCCACCAGGGTGGTTCCCGTCACCTTTGCCACGTTGGTGAAGTAGGTGTAATTGCCGTTGGGTTTCTTTGGATTCACGCCGGCACCGCCGCCGAATACATCACCATGAATATAGGCACCTTTGACGAATACCTGTGTGTTACCGCCGATACTTCCTGTCTTGTTATCTGCTGTAGTAGCATCCGGGTCGCCGAATCCGCCACCATACACACGGTGCAGGAAGGTATTGCCATCCACAGTTACCTTGGTGTCATTTATTACGGTACCAGCATAGCCTCCACCCAATGCACTGAGGATGGTGAAGTTAGGAACGCCCTTCGAGTTATCGAAGACATTCATGTCGTTCTTCGTATTTGTTCCTTCGGCAGCAGCTCTTAGGGCTGCCTTGCGTGCTTTCTTACTCTTGTTCTTGCTGCGATGAGGGCGGGCGAGCTGCTCGGTGTCATCATCCACTTCTCCGTTGTATTCACCATATTCACCCTCCACGTTGACGGTAACATCGGTGCTTCCCACGCTGGTGTTCTCACCATATCCGCCGCCGAACACAGAGAAATGAGGGTTCTTGTTGTCATCATAAGATTCCTTCCATTCCGGTGTTTTCAGGAGAGAATAAGGGGTCATACCCTTTTGTACATTTACCGTAGCAGTTCCTGTTACGGTGCAGGCGAGGTTTCCGCCGCCATAGATGTTATGAGGGTTGAGGAACTTGTCGTTAGCTTCGTCATAGAACTTATTTTTGTCAACCTTGTAGTTTTCTCCTTCTACTTTCTCCCAAACGTAGAAATTCTGAATGCTGTCATTCCATAACTTATTCCATATCACATTGATAGAGAAATTATCCTTCAATATTCCGTTATTCTCTCTTGTCTGTAAGCCCGGGTCCTGTGCCAGATAAATATTCGTGTTTCCATTTACATCGGCAAAAGTATAGAGGTCTTTCGATGCTAATGGCTTGCCGATGCTATCTGTGATATTACCCTTACCTCCACCGAAGATTTCTCCGGCGAAGTTGGCACCATAGATATTAATGGTTGTACTGCTTTTGTTTGTATCTTCTCCGTTTGTATTTTCTCCGTTTGTATCTTTTTCGCTTTTCTTTTCTCCCACCTGTGCCAGGTTTCCGCCGCCATAGATGTCGCCATAGATGGATGGAGCCTGTGCTGATGAACCGGAGAAGGTAAGGCTGGTGCTGCCAGTAACTCTACCAACAAGCTCTGGATGCCAGGTATCGTCTTTGATGACTATAGATGTTTTCTCTCTCTTCTTTCTTCCATTTCCACCTGCGAACACAGAGCCACGAATATCAGCATAGTCGCTGATACTCAATTCTGTATCTTCTGTCTGCGCCATGTCGCCACCTCCATATACATTATCATAGAAGGTTCCGCCTTTGATGCTGATGGTAGATTTACCATAGAGGCGAGCCATGTTGGAAAGGGTTTCAATTTTCTTGTTATCCAAATTTACAGTATCCGCCACACCATATCCACCGCCGTAGATAGGGCAGTAGAAGGTTCCGCCAGTGATATTGAGTGCTACGTTTCCATATGTCTGACCCAATTCCTTGTAATCGCTGGCATTCTTTCCACCATATTTCTTTTTAGCGAAGAAATAGTTCGTTCCACGACCGCCGCCAAAGATACCGTTCTTGCAATAGAAGGTACCGCCTTTGATGGTAAGTGAAGCTACCGTTTTGTCTTTTTGGCCATTTCCATAAACGTTTCCTCCGTATTGACTTGGTGTCGCAGAAGTCTGGGTCCACAAACCTGGACTCATATAGCCGCTACCTCCTGCATAAATTCCATCTATCATTTCTGACTTAGTACCGAAAACGCCACCATTGATGATGATTTCGGTACGGGTGTCTAATGGGTTAACAACAGTATAAGTATCTTTGGTATTGTAGCATCTGTAGGTAACCAGTTTGTCCTTTATATTTTCTTTATAAGAATCATAGAGGTTTTTATAAGAATCATAGAGCATGACGTCTCTATTGGTTGCATCATTCCAATAGGCAATACTCTGGTCTGGTGTATGGGTTGAGTCATTGGCCTCACCATAACCGATACCATTCATACCGCCGGCACCGGCACCAAAGATACCGCACAGGATTTTATCTTTTTGGTTGTTGTTTTCTGGCAGAATCTTGAAAGTTCCGCCATTGATGGTGATGGTACTGTAGCCATAGAAAGGATTGTTGACTTTTACCTTGCCGGTATGTCCACGACCCGTACTACCACCATAAAGTTCGGTAACAATAACACGGTTGTTGATAATAGTATCTTTGTTGTTTTCTGAATTCTCAGGATTAAGGGTAATGCTAGCTCTACCCATGTAGGTATTCATAGGCACATTGTAGGTTTTGCCACCATAATCCAGCGTAAATTCGCGCTGTGCTCCCAATGTTCCGTTTACCACACGAGCCACCTTGCCGCTTTTGATGTTGATATCTACATCGGCATACATGGCACCCTCGTGGCTTCCTGCAAGAATGGCACCTACATCATAGTCGTTTTGTCTGTCTTCCTCTGTTTTTTTGTCTATCAAAACTGTTCTGATAGGGTTATGGCCATCGTTCCACTCTCGGTCGATGTCTAAGTTGATCTTGCATTTGATAGGAAGGTTTGGGGTTCCCATCACGCCGTTGTATTTTGTGCTATCAGACGTTTGGCGACCACTGGCACTGATACAGGAATAGAAGCCTGAATGGATAGTGATGCTGAATCCTTCTGTTCCGTGAGGCATAGACTTCTCGTAGGCTTGAATATTTTTGGTATTATTCAATGGCCAGAATCGACCATCGTTGTTGAAGCCGCCGAAAATATGAAAAGCATTTGTTACGGCTCCATCAATGGTTCCATATTCCGGAGAGTTTTGCTTGAAACCGGTCATGATGATTCCTTCACCCATCTCCAGGTTGTTATACTGGCAATAGATAATCTTGTAGAAGTCACCACCGTTGTTGTTGAAGGTGATATTTTCGAAGCGGGTATCTCCCCAGATAGGCAGACCTTTTGAAGAACCGAAAATTTCTATCTGTCCCTTATAGTCTTTGTCCCATTTTCCCGTGATGGTAGCATTACGGAAAAGTTCAGGATGGGCTGTTTTGGCATTTTCCCAGTCAACTCCAGTCAGCAGATTTTCTCCTTGATAATTTGGGGTAATCCTAAAGCCTTTGGTGACGTCATTGTTACTTGTACCCATCAGCACGATGATATTTTCATCCCAACTGGCTTTGTCTGAAAGTTTTTTGTAGGCACCCTGCCAGGTCAGCATCGGTTTTTCTGGGGAATAGCCCCATTCGTCGTCTGTAAGATTATCCTCTCCTGCTTTGTATGTTTTGCCTTCTGTAGTGACGCCTGCCGGACATAGATATACGATGACCGAAGCGCAAACATTCTTTTCAAAAAGAACATTGGCACCACTTTTTACGATTACCTTGCAATAATATTTATATTTATGTGAAGTTGTTGTAGGAGTATATTCGTTTTGGGTGGTAGGAATGTCGGTAAGTGAGTCTATACCGTTATACCATTTGTAGGTGATGGTAAGCCCCAGGTCGTCATTGCTCAATTTCTCTTCTGTATCGTTGGTTACATTGACGATATAAGTACCTGGCTTGGTTTTATCATCAAGTTGAGCAGTGATGCCGATGGCTTTTACCTCGATGGTGTTTGTGCGAAGACTGCTTTGGCTTGAAACGGCATAAACATACTGTTTGTGAGTTTGGCGAGGCAAGTTGAATGGATTGCAAGCCACATTGTCGGTGTTTGCTTTTTCCCATTTAATGTTGTCTTGCGATACAAACCAGTCGTATTTCTCGCTGTTGGTTGTGCTGTCTTCATTAACTACGGTCAGCACATCACTCTTTCCTCGCTCAAATTTCAGTTTGACGGTACTGAATGCAAAATTAGATTTTCCTAAATATGCCCAGCTTTTCCTATCTAATTTCTTGTTGGAGAGATATTGGTTTATCTGATCAACAAAGGTCTTGCCAAAAGTCATTCCGGTGCTCTCATCAATGGCATCGATGCTTTTTTCTGTACCATATTTATAATCCTTGTCTCCTGTAACTTTGTTGGCTGCTGTATAGTACCAGGTTGATGTAATTAGTTGACCATCTGCTGTTTCGTTGATGAAATCCATGCTTCCTGAGTTACTCGCCATCACACTACCTTTTTTACATTTTGCGGTATTGGTGTTGGTTGACAGCGAACCATGAATTAAAATATTTCTAGGTAGGATAACTATATTACCGTTACCTGGTTTAGCTAATTTACTTACAGCACCGAAACCTCCTGAAATTGTTGCTTGGTAAGTTGCTGATTTGTCTTTAATTAGAGAGGCATTGGTAAGCATGTTCACATTAACATCAGCGGAGATATTGAATATTCTGAATTGGTATTGGGGAGCATTGTTATCTATATAACCAACAACACCACCCACTCGAAAGCTATTTTCTGTATCGTATGTTTCCTCTTTATCTGTAATTTGTGAATTACGGATAATGATATTGCTGATTTCTGCAAATTGTGTCATGTCACCAGCAATGGTACCGATTTTGATGACAGAGGAGCCAACTGGCGGTGTATCCTTTTTCTTTTGAATGTGTGCATTGTCAATAATCAAGTTTGTGACAGATGCATAGTATCCCTCTGATGCTGATGTACCATAAAGTCGGCCGAAAAGACCCCATGATGCTTCATAATCTTTTGCATTAACCCATTCTATCTGCATATTGCTGATGGTATGACCGTCACCATCAAATTTTCCAGCAAAATAGCGGTCGTTTTCCTTCTTATTACATTTCCATGTACCGATAGGCATCCATTTACCTTGGTTCAGGTCGATGTCTTTGGTAAGTTTAAAGTATTTGCCGGCAAACATAGCCTTGGTGGTTCCGTTGGTCACATCGTGTGCCAACTTCGCCAGCTCCAGGTCATTACTGATTTGCCATGGATCATCCTTTGTTCCCGAACCACCAGCATAGTCTTTAGCGAAGAGGTCGCCCTCACCATATACCTTGGTCTCAGTGGTGGTAGTGCCGCTTTCCTCCTGGGCATGCACCATTTGGATGCTTGCCAGCAGCAGCGCCAGCAGCATCAAACATTTTCTGCATATTGTTGATATTGAATGTATTCTCATTGCAATGTATCTTTTTATTTGTTGGTTGGTGAAAATCGTGATTGGGTTTTAATCTATCAACAGATGGCCCGTGTAGGCATCCTCATCAGCCAATACATAGAGATAGCGGGGTTGAATCAGGATGCGGATGGGATATATCATGGCGGTGACGCCCTGTTTCTGATTTTTTAGACTTGCAAAATTCTCTTCGTTGAGTACGATGGCAGAGGTTACTTCCTTTCGGGTAATCACCTCCTGCTTCTCGTCCTTGAACACCACATCGTAAGTTACCTTGATGGTTGGGGTGAAATTCTTATCGGGAATGGTATAGAAAGCCGCTCCCCATTGGGTGTAGTCTTTTATCGAATTATCGAGAAGAATGCTTTTCGTTTCGTTCTCGAAAGCTGATGATGTCGTATTCGTATCGTCTTTATTGTCCTTGTAAGGAATCTCAAAAGGAGCGGTGACGGTGTTCCCTCCGGCTGCCGTGCTCTCTCCGAAAGGTGTATAAGTGATGTCGTCCTCTTTCCATTCTATGGCACCCTGGGTCCATTCTTTCTTGGTTTCATCCCAGATATAAGAACGGCTTACGGTGCCAGAGGTGGCTAACTTGCCCGAAAGGGTTACGCCCTTGATTCGGAATTGTCTTACGGCTCCCATCTTCGTGTCGAGCTTGAAGAGAAGGCGATAACCTGTCAGGGTTTGGTCAAACTGGAATTTCACCACCCGGTCGAAGGTGTATTCTGTCTTCTGGGCATCCATACTATCCTTGCTCTGTGGTTTGGCACAGATGATAGGGGCCTTCCTGATATCGAAGATAACAGGACTTTGGGTATGATTGGATGAAGTATTCTCTGTTGATGTTTCTTCGGCTGAAGTACTCATGGCGAATGGGAACGAGAGGGTGAAGATGCGGCTGGTGGATGTAGAAGAGGTAGCATCGCTCTTTTCTTCTATCACATTGGCACCATCCACTTTTGGCATATAGGCGAAGAAATGGAAGGAAGTAGCCTTGCCCAGATACTCGTTCCAGCGCTTGCGGCTGGTAGCCGTCCAGTTTTCCGTGGTGGAATTATAGCTCACCGATTCGTTGCTGTAGATGGAGTTGGCACCATCAAGGTTGGGATGACTGGTTCTGGAATAGTAGCCGAACACGCCCATGGTGGCTGGATGCTTGGCGGCATCGTATGCCTCGTAGGGGTTGGTTCGGGTAAGCGTCTTCTCGGTTTTTGCCGAGAAAGAGATATAAGCATAGTTGTCGGCATGCTGAATCGGCATGTCGTTGCTCTCGCAAGCGGTGAGGACTGCGAGGAGAATGATCAATGGTGTTACTATGTTTAAAAACTTTTTCATATCCGTGTTCTTGCTTGTAATTGGTTTCCTGTTATTTTCGGCAACTTTTCGTCTTGTTTTACCAGCCGGTGTTTTGCTTTTTACCAGCCGCCGGTTCCGTTGCCGTTGTTATCAATTTCCTTTCCTGGCAGCCATTTCTCCACATCCAGTTTCGAGAAGGCGATGAGGCTGCCTGTTTCTGTTATCTTGAAGATGTATGTATATTGATAGCCCGCCTTCCATTGCATGTATTCAGCCGGAACGGTGGCAAGGGTCTTGTTTCCGTCGATGATGGCGCTGATGGTGTAAGCGCCCTGCTCGTATTGGGCGATGTTGAATGGTGGCACATAATACCACTTGTTATATTTGCTCTTGTCTTGCAGTAGATGAATGGCATCGCCCGCTTCCTCGTAAGGTATCGTTAGGCCGAGGAATCCTGTGGGACCTGTTTCCTCCGAAGTTTTCCACGCAAAAGAAGGAGTATAGCTGGCTGGGGGTTCTATTCCTGTAAGGGGATAGGTTGCCGTGATGGTTCCCTTGAGCGGGGTATTGGCAGAAGATTGATTCTTGATGAATCTGCTGTCACCAAACAGGATATCGGTGATGGTGATGCGCTTGGTGTTCGCCGGATAGGTGAACTTGAATCGTACCTTGGCGATGAGCGGAGAAAAATGGAGGGTTACGCACTTGCCGTAAAGGGAAGTGGCGTCTGTATTGTTGGAGAACCATAAATCGCTGATGTAAGGCACGCTGGTTGCCGTGGCGTCTTCTGAATAAGCAAATGGAATCTGGAAGACGTCTTCTGTAGTGGATGTCGGGGTTCCCGATGAGGCTGAACTGTTATCAGCTGATGAGGCTGGGGTGATAGGGGCATCCGCCGGAGTATAAGCGTAGAAGCGGTAGGTGGATGCTGAGTAATCCCAGTATTTGATGGTTTGAGTAGTGGAGTGTTTAGGATGAGTAAGTCCGACGTATTCCCAGTCGGCGGTATTGCTTGCTGTGGTTCCTGCGCTGCTTTGTGTAAAGTTTACCTGATAGCCGTCCATGATGACTTGCGGGGAGTTGGGAGTAGCAGCATAGTTTTTGTATCCCCAAACCCGGAAGGATGTGAAGAGCGTTTCCAGTCCCGTTTCGCCGGAGCGGGTGGTAGGTGCATCCTGCCATATACCGTTGGCACCGCCGAAAGCGATTCCCACGTTTGGCTTAGGCTCCGGTGTCTCTGGTTTATCCTGTTCTGATGAGCAGGACAAAAGGCATAAAGCCGAGATCAAAAATGATAAGATGCGGAAGTTTTGCATATTTTTTTCGTTGTATTTTTAACCTAGGAACCGGGCGGGGAGAATTTCCCCGTCCGGTTTACGTTATATTTCACCTTTCTTTGGATATCGCCTAGTTGTGGGCGATATGGAAAGAGAGATTCACAATCTTATAAGAATCGAATTATTTCACAACCTTGATTACCTTGTAAGACTTGGTTGTGCCATTCTCGTATGCGAATACGTATATACCAGCATCTACCTTGAACTTGAAGAAGTTGCCGTCAATCTCTACACCATTAGCTGTGTCGTTTTTATCAATCTTAGTAACGAAGCGTGAATCAAGAACTCCTGCAGTTTGATTTCCTACTGCTTCAAGTGTCTTGCCTCCGAGAGTCTTGTTTTCTGTCTTTAATATTGCTTCAGCTTCAGCCTCGGTAAGGCTTGCTGTTGTGTTTTCAGGTACAGACAACTTATAGAGATGAGCATAATATTTGTAAGTAGGATTAACCTCGCTATCCTCGTTCTCGATTTTTTTGTATAAGTCTACAATCTTTCTTGTAGCCTTATCAATTACGCAAGCGTAGATGTTGTCAGATGTCTTATACTCATTTTCGATAGTGTTACCCTTTGCATAAGTAGTGATAGAAGCATCTTGAACTGTTGTAATAGTATTCTGGATACCTTCTTCTGTTTCTGTTACGACTGCATCGAAAACGATAGGGTAGAGACCTTTAGTATCTCCACCAGTAGAACCATTGGTCTTATCTGAAATCTTGAAGATATAAGTGTAAGAGTAGTTAGGCTGCCACTGTGTATATTCAGAAGGAACTGTAGCCTCGGCACCAGTTACCTTAATAGTCTCACCGCTACCATCTGTAGAAACCAATGTATAGTCAACCTTCAAAGTCAGAGCTCCAATCTTAGTACTTGGAATTACAGGTGTGTAATTCTTAGGAAGCGAAGCATCGTTAGATGCACGACCAATATATACGTTTTCTGCCTTTTCTTTAGATTCTGCTTCCTTAAAAGAAAGATTTTCGAAATAGATATCTTTCGCATTATTTTCTGCAGTCCACTCTACCATAGCCTTGTTATAGCTACCATCAGATGTATTCTTTCCGAATGTAATAGTTGCAGTTCCGTCACCAGCAGGAATTGTTGTATCTGTTGCATACAAGCCTGGTTTTTCTGTTGCCTGAGCGCTTGTTGTATTGGCTGAAGAATAGAACTTAACATCTTTAATAGAGTAGCCTGGTACTATCTCAAAGATACCCATACGAACGAGAGTCTTGAGAGCACGGAAGTTAAATTGAACATCGTCTTGATACTTAATGTCTGGAGATGAACCCTTTAGCGTTGCTGTAATACGGTCAGAAATATAAAGCTCGGCAATGGCAGAAACGTTACCTTCTACTGTATATTGAGTTGCTTTTGAAGATATCTGAGAAATTCTTACCTTGCCATTAGTAATTGCTCCTTTTTCATCGTACTTAATCTGATTCTCGTAAGGTTCGGTTTCTCCTGTCTTTTTACCCAAAGAGAAAGCTGCAAAGTTGTACTCTGTTGCAGAGAAATCCCAATATTTGATAGACTGTGTAGAACCGGCTACCAAACTTGTATTCTTATTAGGTGTATAACCTACATACTCCCATCCATTTTTGTTTGACTGAGTCAAACTTGCAGCTTCTTTACCCTTCCATTGTACATCGTAATGGTCATAAACCTTTTGTGTTTCGCTACCAATTGTTTTGTCTCCAAAAACAACAAAGTGGTTGCCAAGAGCTGTTGCTGCATCTTGACCTTTAAGATTTGCACGAGTAATCTTACCCGTTCCACCACCAAAGCCAATTGCCTTATTGGCACCATTCTCAACATTTCCGCCTTCTGTTCCGACGAAGTCTTCGCTT